>OJDH01000036.1_pt1 | contig 115239 bp, 100 predicted proteins | sample 1592761 | NCBI WGS metagenome assembly OJDH01 (sample SAMN05416855, study PRJEB24817) | seawater metagenome | isolation source: Sea water | place: Canada:Atlantic | collected 2013-11 | reverse complement strand
GAGATCAGCCTCGGTCTCGTGGGCTCGGAGATGTGTATAAGAGACAGGGTGAATACATAACCAAAAAAACAATATGTAAGTCATAAGAACTACTAGCGCATCAATATATTCCAATGATCAAGCACATCCAAAAAATAATAACAAGGATGTGAAGGCGATTAATTATTAATTTACACTTGAATAATATTACACTTGAATAATATTACAATTAATATTATTCCTATTGTTCTTATGATTGCCTTATAAGGTTCCTTATTACTCTTATAATTATCGTTCAACTCTGGTTAAATTATAACCAAAACTTTAGTTTCCTTTGAGTTTAACGAAGCGTTTATGAGTCACTCTCAATCTAAAAATTTTAACCATCGTCAGATACGACAGAGGCTAACATAGTGCTGTTAGCCTCTTAATTTTCATGCTGGCTGACTTTAACCGCTTAAGCCCCTAAGGATAACCTTCGACTTTAATATCATCGATGGCAATATCCCCTTTCCAGCCTCCAACAGCTTCAGCACGGAATCGAACGCGAATATCGCCCTCAAAAGCGGAGAAATCGACCTCCTGATGCTGGTAAGCTTCACTGCTGCTAAGCTGCTGCTCACCACTGACTTGAAAAAGTGCTATTTGCCAACTTCCTTGATGAAAGACATCAACAAAGAGGCTCCCTATTTCAGCACCGTACATATGGTAATGGAAACTAAGTAGACGTGAAGATCCGGCTAAGGTTGGACTATCTAGGTATGCCGTATTTCCCGCGCTGTAAGCAAAGTCTTTTGAGGTTTCCAAATAAGCATAGGTACTTTGAGTATTGGCACCTGAAGCGGGGCCTGTTGAACTCGATGGCGTTGTTCCTGCTTCCGTTTCCCAGACGTGACTTGCACCAGTGCCCTGACTCCAGCCGTTGTTGAATCCAGATTCAAAATCCAATGACGTGAGTGCTGTTATGCTTGCTTCCACCACGTAAAGCTCAACTTGAGCCTCACTTGATGCTCCTTGTGGATCTGTCACTCTAACCTGCATAGTATTCAATCCAAGATCGGCACTTTCCGGCGTACCTGTAACTTGGCCATTGGCGGTCAAGCTTATCCAGGCAGGAGCAGAGAGCACGCTGAAGGTGAGCACATCACCATCAGGATCGGTCGCTGCAGTAGAGATATCAGCGTTATAAGCAAGATTGACACTGGCATCGGCAATCACACTAGGATTAAGTGTAAATACAGGCACCTGATTTTCTGGCGTAAACGGGGTGCCATGCACTTGCAAGTTATCAATCGCGATATCCCCTTTCCAGCCCCCAGCGGCCACAGCCCTTAGCCTAAAACGAACAGCCCCTGAATATGCAGATAGGTCGACATTGGCTTGACGATACCCCTCAGAACTTGAGCCTTGCTGCTGGCCAGATATTTGCCAAATATTATTGTTCCAACTGCCATCTTTAAACAGATCGACGGCCAAAGTGCCAATATTCGCACCATACATATGATAATCAAAACTCAAACGTGGTTGAGTAATATTCCATTCACGGCTCTCAATAACAGCCTGCTCGCCAGCGGTATAAGCACCTTTGTTATTTGAAGTCTCAAAGTAGAGATAATAACCTTGTCCGCCGACACCTGAATCAGGACCCGTTGAACTTGATGCTGTCGCACTGTTTAGTCGGCTCCAATCCCAATCATTGCTGCTATTGTTGCTCCAATCCCCTAGACCTGATTCAAAATTTTCCGTTGAGATTAGCGTCTGCGCAGTCACCTCAATCAAGACTCTATGGCTTGCACTCTCACCTTCATTGTCCGTCACCAACAGCTCAACCCAATAACTACCAGCAGTTTGATAGACATGCTTAGGTGCCTGCTCACTCGATTGGCTATTGTCGCCAAAGTCCCATGCCCAGGATACGACTTGCCCATCCAGATCTTGGCTTTGATCGATAAAGTTAAGGGTTAACCCCTGCGCGTTATAGATAAAACTCGCATCAGGTGCTTGATTCACCGCACCCGCAGTAACACTAACAGTCTGACTGTGAGTGTTACTGGCTCCAGCTTCATCCGTCACCCTCAAAGAAACCTGATAGCTTCCATCTGATTGATAAGCATGGGTCGGTGATGAGGTGGTTGAAGTGGCGCCGTCACCAAAGTCCCATAACAGGGTCAATATTTGATTATCAGGATCGGTGCTAGCATCGGTAAAATCGACGCTCAGATCATTCGTGCTGTAGGTAAACGCAGCCACTGGTGGCAGATTACCATCGCCACCGGTTCTAAATCCCGCCACGGTTGCCGCCGTCAAATTCAACACTCTGGCATTATCATGGGTACTCGTCGTTCCTCTCACCACATTTTGAAAACTGCGAGTAGGGTCGGACCAAAAGTTCTGTCTGGTACAGCAACTATTACTGTTATAAGACATGATAGAGCGCCAACCACCTTGGCTATAAAGAAACCCATGACCAAAGGCATAAGGAGTGGTGTTGCTGTCTTTTTCAGGGTTGTGTCGTGCAGACATCAGGTGACCTAACTCATGACCAAAAGAGTAATATCCAGTTGCACAACTGTCCTTTACCACCATAAAGGCCGTATCTTCTGACGCCCCAATCTCTCTTGCACGCCCACATGCACTGGCATCACCAATTAAGATAGCGGCAACATCGGCACTATATTGTTCTCTGATTTGATAAACATCATCCATGTAGCCATCATTGGGCAGATGAAATCGGTCCAAATCTAAACCATGATCGCCTGATTCTGCGTAGTTAAGCTCATAGCTATGAGCTAGCTCAACTTGTGCATTGACCCCTGAATCAGTAAATCCTTGATTGGTTTCCGCCACCGCCAAATCGATTAACGCCTGCATACCGGGATTTTGATTTAACGCTTCGCTGGTATAACCGACCAACACTCGAATCACAGAACCTGTTGCCGCCGATGGGCTCACTGATAGTGGCTGTGCTGAATATCCGCCTCGCTGGTTGAGTAGACTATTTCGACCTTCCGTTAACGCCTCACTGTGTTCGTCGGGGAGCAAGGTTTGATCTATCTCTTCTAGCTCAATCTGCTGATTATTTGATGGTTTCATCTTAAACAATCGACCATTAAATTTGATTGTGGCAGACAGAAACTCACCTGATTTAACTAAAATAATCTGGTTATCACCGGGAAACAAAGGTGAGTTTTGGTTAACTACCTCTCCCTGCCAAACTAAAGAGCCTGAAGCGGTAATATAGGCGAGTGTCTTTTGAGCAATAATGACACTTGTGTCCGGCAGCTCAAATTTAAGTGAACGCGTCTCCTGCTTAAAGCCCCCCAACTGCATGTTGTAGCGAGTGACACTTTTAACCTCACGATCTTTTTGCACTGCTTGTTTTGAAACAGATTTATTCAATGGAGCCTTGGTGATGATTTCAACATCGCTGCTTACCGACCACGCAGGCGCGATGAACAGACAGCTTAATACCACAGACGAAATCGCAGTTAACTTGGGATGCTTTGTTTTAATTGGGTTACTTAGGATTCTCATATGTTTATTCCTGTATGTGTTACACACAGCGAACAGCCATCAATACGACTTTATTTGTCAGCAAGATCACTGAATTACCTAACCGCAGAATCACGACCGACTCCGAAACTAGACAGTAAGCTATAACTCAATAACACTGAGAAACACATGAACAGAACATCGTTTTTATCTCTATTTTTGTAGATTATAAATAGATGTTTTATATAAACTTTTGGTCGTTAAAATAAGATGAGAATGAAGATAGGAGAGAGGATGAGCAGAAAGTTAATAACTCAGAAATAAAAAAGCTGCAAGGCAAAACCTTACAGCTTTATGTCTATTTACCGGCTTGTCAGAGTTTATGCCAAGCTAGTTAACTAATGTTGAAATTAGTTTAGAAACGACCCACAACGCCGACACCCATATCAACGCCATCGACATCAGAATCAAGGACTTTAGTTACGTTAAAGTTGGCAGAGAAACTGTCAGAGATACGTAACCAATATGCTGTACGAATATTAAATGCATCATCAGCATCACTGTTAATGTAACCAGCGCCAACTGACCATGAGTTATTCACATACCAGTCTGCACCTAGGTTAAACACATCATCTGAATCTAAATGTACCCAAGTCGCTTTCAAATCAACACCAGCTGTAGACTGAAGCGCAATGTAACTACGTAGGTTTAGACCATAGCTCTCTTCAACATTACTGTCGCCGTCTGCATAAAATGCAGATACAGAAGATGACTCATTGAAGTAGTAACCCACCTCAGCGCCATAGGTATTAAAATCAGAGTTAGATACGTCTATTTGCTGATAGATAGCAGAAACAAACCATTTTGAATCAAAAACATAAGTGCCATCAACACCGTATTGATCATAATCAGGTACATCAAAAGTGCTGTAGTTAGCACCTATGTTTGATGTTTGTGCAAGAAAGCCATTAAGTGCATAAGGACTTTTGCTTTGATCAACTGGAGCAACATAGTAACGATACTGGGCATTCCAAGCACCATCACTGACTTCTTCAGAATTTGTTTGGTAATCCAGACTGGCTTCATGTTGAAAAGCATTATCTTGTGCAGCGACTGCACTCATGCTTGTTAGACCCAGTAAGATTGCTAGCGCTGTTGTAGATTTGTTCATCAATTTATTCCCTTATATTTATGAAGCTAGGAGAATAAAATTATTTGAGGATCTGTAGACTTGAAACTTAACTTGTTCAATCCATTATACTCTTGAGAATTTAATTCATTTAAATACTCTGCTCTCCTAGCGGCGAAGACAATAATTCAAACCAAACAAAAAGGGAAACAAAAATACACAAAAGTGAAATAAATTGCTAAAAAAACACTTAAAACCCAACTTAAACAACTTAAAATTAACAACCTGAAAACATTTAAACCATTTAATGTCTATATATCAGATAAAAAAACTATTTTAAAAACACGTCACTTCAGCCCTACAGAGGTTTTATGTTCAGACCTTAATCTTAAGGCCTATGTTCATGTCCCTTATGTTCAGATAACACCTGCATAGCCGCAGTAATAGCAATCACAGCCTTAGAGTTAAACTCACGCTGATATAAGGTGTACACCACCAATAAACTCACGCCAATAAACAAAATGGGATGAAAGAACCAACTCAATACCGCCATCGAAAAATAATACGCACGCAGTCCGTAGTTATAAGAGTGCGCCGCTTGATCTTGTACGATGGCCATCTGTAGAGCATAGCTTTTCAAACTTTCATCAGTCCCAGACTGATCAACCGGAGCCGCACCAATCATCACATTGAGGAAACCGTACTGACGCATTGACCAAGTAAATTGGAAAAACGCCATCACAAAAATAAAGGTCAGCAGAACCAGTTTAAGTTGAATCATTGTATGATTGGGTACTGCGGTAAAAGGAATCGTCGCGATAACAGACTCTAATTTGTCCACTTGGGCAAACAGAGTAAGCACACCGGCCAAGATCAACATGGTTGTCGATGCGAAAAAGGTAATGTTTCGTTCAAGATTAGCCAGTAAAGCCGCTTCACCCACTCTAATCTCTCGACCAATCAACTCATTCATCCAGTAAATTCGGTGTTGATGCAAGCAACGAGCAATACAATTAGTGGTCTTCGCCTTACGACGCGCAAAGCTGGTATAGCCTATCCAGCACACGAAAAAGCAGATCAAAGAGACAAGGTCTAACACGGGAAAAGACATAACAACCTTTAAATATCAGAGAGTAACTTATTAAAACAGCTTTCCTAGCTGCTGACTACAAACCGTCTAGCAAATACACTGATTTTTTGAACATTTTTATCTCGGTGCACTATTTCAAGAAGCACTAAGAGCATAAAATCCCTCTATGACAATTTACCTATCACGATGATGGGCTCCCTCAACAAAAATTTAGCGCTGCTGTCCCAACTTATTTAATGTCATTGATATTTCACTTATGATACTTTTTTATTATTCATCTACATCAGGCATCCTATTTCTATGTTTAGCCCTAAGAGCCTCTCTTTTTTATCCCTACTGGCCAAAAATAACGATCGTGAATGGTTCAAAGCCAATCAGACTCAATATGAGGCTGAAGTTCGCACTCCGGCTCTTAAATTTATCGAGGCGATGCAACCTCATATTCTTGCCTTGTCGCCCAGACTCATCGCCCTGCCTAAAAAAGTAGGCGGTAGCCTAATGCGTCCCCAAAGAGATGCCAGATTCAGTAAAGATAAGACTCCTTATAAAACCAATGTAGGTATTCAATTTAGGCACTTTCAGGGCAAAGATGTGCATGCTCCAGGCCTCTATCTTCATATTGCAAACGAAGGCTGTTTTCTGGGTGCCGGTATTTGGCACCCAGATTCAAAAGCCCTTAACAAATTGCGTACTTGTATTGATGAAAACCCCAATGCTTATAAAAAGGCACTCGCTCAGATAAGAGCTGCTGGGTTTGAGATGGAAGGAAGCAGCTTAATCAGGCCGCCTAAAGGCTATGACAAAACTCACCCTATGCTCGATGAGCTCAAACGCAAAGACTTTATCGCCATCAAACCTATCGAGGCGGCGCAACTTCAAGATAAGGACTTTGTCGCTTGGTGTGCCAAGGAGTTTGAACAGACGCAAAAATTAATGGCCTATTTATGTTTTGCACTGGATTTGGATTACTAGTCCACTAGTCTTGTTCTTTTAAAGAGATCAGATAGCTTTTCAATACCTGATAAGCTCCCTCAATCACCTCAAACTGGCCCGCTTTACCGAGTATCCGTATCCCCTGCATCTGCATTAAGAGAAAACAGCTCACTTGAATTGGGTCGACATCTGCCCTGAGTTCTCCGCTAGACTTAGCGTACTCAAGGCTCGAACTAAACGCAGCAAGCATGCCCTCGAACAGTCGCTCACACTGCTGCTTAACCACATCATCAGAGATGATCTTCTCAAGTATCGCATTTTGCAGGAAGCAGCCATATTTCTGCTCCTTTTGTATCGCCACAAAACGCTCGATATAGCTTAACAGTCCATCAAGCCCGCCATTAGCCGCTAAGGGTTTCAATTTAGGCTGCGAATATTGCTCTAAGTAGTAGCGAAGAGATTCACGATACAGGCTTAACTTGTCACCATAGGTGTTATACAAGCTAAAGCGGTTTATGCCGAGGTAGGCAACCAGATCTGCAATAGAAGTGGCTTCATAACCCTGTTGCCAAAACAGCTCCATAGCCAGTACCAACTTCTCTTCTCTGTCGAAATTACAACTTCTTGCCATAGATCTTTTTACTCTTATTTAGTCAAAACTTATTCTTGACCGAACGTTCAGATATAGTTTAGATTCTAACCTAACCAATCGTTCCGTTAAAGTCTTTACTGCCATCAATAAGAAGAAACCCTAATGACACTATATGAATTGGCTCCAACACCGAGTGCTAGACGCGTTAATATTTTCCTTGCCGAACTGGGCGTCAGCGTTGATAGAGTCAACGTCGATATTCGTGGCGGAGAAAACTTAACCGATGAATTTAAAGCCATGAGCATCAACGGGCGTATTCCAGTGCTCAAGTTAGATGATGGCCAAACCCTGTGTGAATCTGTTGCCATCTGCCGCTACTTCGATGAACTGCTCAAACCGGTTAATTCACTTTTTGGTAATAGCCCGATTGAAAAGGCAAACGTGGAGATGTGGCAGCGCATCTGTGAGCTCCAAGGCTTATTCGTCGGCTTTCAGGCCTTTAGGAACATCACTAAAATCTATGAAGACAGAGAAAACTGCATTGAGGCTTGGGGCGAGGAATCAAAACTGAGACTAATCGATTTTCTGCCCACATTAGAGACTCAACTCAGTCAGCATGAGTATATCGCTGGTAACACTTTTTCTATTGCAGATATCACAGCTTATGTCATGGTGAGTTTTATTCAGCATCTGGATATCACACCAACGCCGGATCAGCTTCATCTACAACGGTGGCAACAACAGATAGAACAACGAGTTGCAGTGCAAAGTGTCAATGCAGGTACTAACACTTAACGAAATAACTCAATATTAAACTACGATATAAACTTTGGAGTAATCATGATTGACCTCTACACAGCAGCGACACCCAATGGCCATAAAATATCTATCGCATTAGAGGAGATGGGACTCGAATACCAAGTTCATCATCTGGATTTAATGGAAGCTGATCAAAAGAAACCTGAATTTCTCACCATCAATCCAAATGGTCGAATCCCTGCCATTATCGATCGTGACAATGATGACTTCGCCGTATTCGAATCTGGTGCCATTTTATTGTATCTTGCAGAAAAGTCAGGAAAACTCCTACCTGCAAACCCTAAAAAGCGTTCTCAGGTCATTCAGTGGCTAATGTTCCAGATGGGCGGTGTTGGACCTATGATGGGGCAAGCAAATGTGTTTTATCGCTACTTTCCTGAGAAGATCCCCGCCGTTATCGATCGTTACCAAAACGAGAGTCGCCGCCTGTTTGAGGTGATGGATAAGCAACTGGCCAACAACCGCTATTTAGCTGGCGATGAGTACTCCATAGCCGATATTTCAACTTGGCCTTGGGTGCGTATTTATGAATGGAGTGGCGTCGACATGTCAGGTCTGGAGCACTTGCAGCGTTGGATGAATGAACTGGCAGAACGCAAAGCGTGTCAGGTTGGGATTATCACTCCCCCACCATCAGAGCTTAGCGATGAAGAGCGTGCAAAGCAGATTAGAAAGATGCTGACCAAATAGTCTGAACTGGAATATGAGATTATTTGGCTGACTTATCGTCGTCAGCCAAATAACTTTAAACCCTTAAACCAACTTGTATGAGATCACATAGAGTTGTTCTGTGTTTGGATAAACCTCAGAGATGATCTCTTTGAGTCTGCCCAGTTCCAAATACTCTTGTTCTGCATGAAACTCATTTATCTCGCTAAACTGAATAGGGTTAACCGATTCAATCTCGATATCGCAAACCTTGATATCAGTTTCAAGGGTGAACACTTCCACTTGCGTACCGGGCACATAATGGCACTCTGACTCATCCCGAATTGTGATGGTTTTTTTGCCCGATGCGACAAAGGGAGTCAGAAATTCAAAAAAGGTTATTTTTGTTGGTGCGGCTTTCATCTTTCAAATCCAAATTTTCAATCCACACAATCACTCAATGTGACTGCCTTTGGCATTACAACTATTTTACTTAGATTTGATTCAGTACAAAAGAAATATAATCAATACCACCATTTTATCCCTACCACTTAACCTGCACTCTGCCGCCAATATCGTCACGAAACAAGAGAGTCTAAACAGCAACAAAAACAATATTAACCTAAGACTAATTAATCACTTAATTAACAACCCATTACTTACGAAACCTCTCATTACCTGACTCTCTCCATAAGTAACTTGATTAAAAATCCCCCTAAGGCACAAGTTAAATGTGACTCTTATATCAATATCTAACCAAGCCAATCTACTTTAATCATCGCCTGTGCAATATTAGCGCGCTGCTGTTCCCGACCAAAAATACCACACATATAAAACAATGGGCGCCCTCAATAAAATTGTTTTGAGGCAAGTTCAGTCAGCATTTTTATCCCTACTTTTTACTAACATTTAAGTGTAAACACCATGAATCAATCAATGAGCAAGGTGCTGCTGATTTCGGGTCATCCCGATCTCAAACGCTCAATTGCGAACAACGAAATCCTGAATAGACTGCAAAAAATGAGTTCTCTTTCAGTGCACAAGCTCGACCAAGTTTGCGCTAACTACTGCATAGATATAAAAGCGGAACAGGCACGCCTGACGCAAGCCGACATCATCATCTTTCAATTTCCCCTTTATTGGTCAACTTACCCTGCATTGATGAAGCTTTGGTTTGATGAAGTGTTTAGTTATAACTTCGCTTTCGGCCCAAAAGGCGACCAGCTCAAACACAAGAAAGTCATTCTATCGATAACCTGCGGCGCAACTGAAAGCTCTTATCAGCCAGGGGAGTTTAACTTCTTACCACTTGAGCAATACCTACAAGCGGCTTTGCACCCCATTAAGGCGGCCCAAATGGAGATAGTCGACACCATCATTACCTTCAATATGAACTCAACGACTGACGAAGGTGGTAACCCAAACACGGTCATCAAGCTCTCTCAGCAACACGCCGAGCGTTTAATCCACGTTATTAATCAATTGAATTAATCATATTCATCAATAGGCCTTTTTACTATGTTGCAATCTTTACTCGGTATCGCTGCCCTACTCGTCGTAGGCTATCTTTTTTGTAACGCAAAAAAACACGTTAACTGGCGCACTGTCGGTGGCGCGTTAATCATTCAATTCTCTATCGCAGGCTTCGTGCTCGCCACCAGCTTTGGCGCAAGCATGCTATTAGCGGTTTCAAATGGAGTCGCCAATGTGCTTGGCTTTGCCACAAAGGGCATCACCTTTGTGTTCGGTAACTTGGTGACATTCCAAGTGGAAAACTTAGGTTTCATCTTTGCTTTCCAAGTGCTACCAGCCATTATCTTCACCGCTGCATTAGTCAGCTTGCTGCACTATATGGGGATCATGACATTCTTTGTAAAAATCCTCGGAGGCGGCTTACAAAAGATCATTGGTTCTTCTAAAGCAGAATCAATGAACGCAATTGCTAACACTGTGTGTGGCCAAACTGAGGCGCCACTATTTGTAAAACCTTGGCACCCACATCTAACCAAATCTGAGATTTTTGCCATCATGGTTGGGGGTTTAGCCTCTATTGCAGGCTCTGTGTTAGCAGGCCTTGCCGGTATGGGAGTTGAAGTACGATACCTAGTGATGGCCTGTTTTATGAGTGCGCCAGCCGGCTTATTGTTTGCAAAATTGATGATCCCAGAAACAGAGCAGCCAGTGAACGATGTTCCGGTCCTGCCTGACGACCAAAAACCAACAAACTTTATCGATGCCATAGCTAAAGGTGCAATAGCAGGTATGCAAATTGCGGCAGTTGTTGGCGCAATTTTGATTGCATGTATCGGCTTAATGGCCATGCTCAACAGCATGATCGGCTGGGCTGGCGGTTTGTTTGGCTTTGAGAACATTACCTTAGAACTACTATTGGGCTATGCGTTCTCGCCTATCGCTTGGTTAATTGGCGTACCTTGGGTTGAAGCCAACGTTGCGGGTAACTTCATTGCGCAAAAATTGGTATTAAACGAGTTTGTTGCCTACGCAGGCTTTGCACCATATATCTCAGGTGAAACCCTTGTCGCAACCACTGGCGAAGTGATGTCACCTAAGGCTGTAGCCGTCATTACCGTTGCCCTATGTGGTTTTGCTAATATCGGCTCAGTATCCATGGTTGTGGCTGCGCTAAGCACCATGATCCCTAAACAGTCTAGCTATATTGCCTCTGTTGGGATGAAAGTGCTGTTAGCTGCCACGCTAGCCAACTTATTATCAGCGACGGTTGTGGGTCTCTTTATCTCATTTTAAGTAAATAACTCAGACTGAACTATTTAGCGGTAATCGAAAAAAACAATGCTTAGATCATCTCTCATGATCTAGGCATTTTTTGCATTCAAGTAAACAACTACACCAAGTACCCTCCTGTAGCACCAGCACTGTTTAGATAAAACTCTCTTAATCTTTGTAAGTTTTTAAAGCTGCTTGTTTGTTAATTGTTGTTAACTGAGAGTTATTTAAGCTTTTGATAATAAGTCGCTTTATTATTTGTACGCATGGAGCGAACCTTGCGCTAGGATGCAGTTCGAATACACAAATGTGTATGCCTTATTTAGGAATTAACATGACTCCACAAGAAAAAGAACTTATTCAAAATGTCGCCGATAAACTAAAAGCGATCCCAAATAAGCCAAAAGATCCTGAAGCTGATGCCCTAATTAGCCAAGAGATCGCATCTCAAGAAGACATCGTCTACAAGCTGACTCAAGCTGTATTGGTGCAAGAGATGGCACTTAAAGACATGAAGTCAAAGAATGACTTTCTAGAATCACAAGTTGAGCATTTCAGAAAAGAATCTGAGCGTGGCACCCTGAGCCGTATGATGGGCGGCACGACTCCAGCGCCTGTTCAGCCACAACCTGTGCGTCAACCAAGTGCATTTGGTGGCTTTATGCAAACCGCAGCCAGCGTTGCAGCGGGTATGGTTGCAGGTCACCTAATCAGTAACGCACTGTTTGGTGATGATGAACCGACTGCAGAGGCGACACCTGAAGCAGACACTGCCGATACTCAAACTGCAGATGCTGGAACCTCAACTGATGAAAGTGCAGATTCAAGCTTCTTAGGTGATGACTCAGGTTTTGCCTCTGAATATAGCGATACAAGCTCAGACTTCGGTGCTGACACATTAGCAAATAATGGTTTTGGTGAAGAAGAGAGCTTCGGTGGTTTTGGCGACGACGAAGATTTTTAATCGGTTGAACTGCTGCTAGCCAATACTCACTCTTTGACGTTCTAAGTGGTATTGGCATAACAATTCCTCCTCAACAAAGCTAATTCTACCCAAGTTGAGGAGGAGTTAACCTAGGGAATTAATATTTCGCTTTCCTTAGCAATTGCACTCTACATAAATTCATCTACCACCTCGTGGCTTTAGACCCATGTAATGGACCTTACAGAACCGTAAACTCATGTTTCGAATTGTTTTTGCTGGTCACCGAAAACACGCAACGCGACAATGCAATAAAATCGCTAATCGGATTCATTATTGATCCTCTTTTGACTTTGGCTGCAAGCTTTTTAACCATTTCAAACTGTGTGCCGCCACCAGAGGAGACGAATCGCTATGTCCATAGGACTCAACAACAATGCGCTTTATTGAAGCTAATCCCTTATATTTTTTATTTCTTAGTTGGCTAACAAAATCTTCGACAAATGGCTCTGACTCTTTCTCTAATTCACCATAAGAAATAAAGACATTAATCGCAGATTGTGTATTTTTTAAAGCGGCATGTTCTTGAGCAAAGAGAGTAGGAACTTTCTCGTCCAATGGACTACCGAGAATGTAATTTTTAAATGTGTCGGGTTGTACCATCAGTGCGTAAACACCAAATACTCCACCAGCGGAAAAACCGAAATAGGTTCGATTGTTAGGTTCGGTTCGGTAATTGCTTTCTACAAACTTAAAAACATCTTTGCGAATAAAAGCCAGGTGACTATCAGCTTGGCCAAATTTTATTTTGGGATGTCTTGGATTAATGGTCTTCTTAAATGTGTAATCCATATAACGACTGACATGAACCCCATATTGTTGCTTTAAATCCTCTGAAATGTCTTTCTGCCAGGAGATGCCTACTAAAATTACATCTTTCATAATCATGTATGAGGCAGATGATAATAATTCGATATGCTCGACGGCATCTGTAAAATAAACAACCGGGTAGTTTTTGTCCTTATTTTTCGCGTAATTATCGGGTAGTTTGATGAGTAGCTCGTATTGTTTATTCGATATAGTATCTTTAATCGGAATAACTTGTGTTCCAGGCATCGGGTATAATTTGTGCTCACTTGCTCCAACATTGAAGAAAGGTAACAAAAACAAAAAAACTAAAATCTTTTTCATATCGAATCACTCACTTGTAAATTGCATGACAGGTTCTTGTTATAAGTAAGGGTTTGAATGTATAGGATTAGAATGCAAAATACCTGACGTCCTTATGACTTTTAGATGATTTTATCCTTACGGCGATAAACAGCTTATTAAGTACATATAACGCTCGACTAAGGAGCAAATAATTGTTGGCTAAAATAGTGAACGCAGTGAACAAAAGCCAACTGTTTTTTGTCCGTTCTTTAGCGCCTTGTATGGATAATAAACCCACCTAATGACAAATAATTCCCAGTTTCGGGTAATGTGAGACCCAGGCTTTAGCTGCAACTAAAGCTTTCATTTGTCGTAGTTCGATTGAGCAATGGCTCCTCTATTGAGAGACCGATAACAAGAACGAACGCGACAAACGACTCCAAGCAAAACACTCGAATAGTCTACTGGGTCTCGAACCCGCATTTGCAAGCAAGAGTTAGCTTATTATGAAAACAAACACTAATCAAAATATTAACGTCGGTGTTGATACTGGCAAGTTCCAACTCGACATTTACATTCGACCTCTCGATATCTTCTTTACCGTTGCTAACGACGATAAAGGAATTAAAGAAGCGGTGAGTCGAATACAAAAACATAAACCTGAGCGTATTGTCATTGAAGCGACGGGACGTCTTGAAATGCCATTCATTATGGCTTGCGCTAACGCCAACTTACCCTTCGTTATTGCCAACCCCGTGCATATAAAACGCTTCGCAGGAGCGATTGGACAACGGGCAAAAACGGATAAATTAGACGCACAGCTGATTGCTCATTACAGTGAGGCCATTAAACCTAGGTTATCGACGCTTAAGCCAGATATCATGAGGACGATGAGTGATTTAGTTGCAAGAAGAAATCAACTTCTAGTGATGCAAACTATGGAGAAGAATAGACTTCAAATTCTCCCACGAGAACTCGTTATGACCATCAAACCTATTCTGACGGTTTTTAAGAATCAGATTGAAAAGATAGAAACGAAAATAGTTAAACTCATCGAGTCTTGCCCTGATTATCAGGCGAAAAATGTCATCCTTCAGAGTATGAAAGGGATCGGGAAAATAGCGGCAGCTTCTATTATTAGCAACCTACCAGAGCTAGGTTATATCAATAATAAAGAAGCAAGCTCATTGGTCGGTGTTGCACCAATGAATAAAGAAAGCGGGCGCTTTAAAGGCCATCGCAAGATACAAGGAGGTCGGCATCAAGTTAGAACAGTGCTGTACATGGCGATGATGTCAGCAATACAATCTAATCCCATTTTTAAAGAGACTTATCAGCGATTAGTTGCAGCCGGAAAACCTAAGAAAGTGGCTATTATTGCCTGCATAAGAAAGATGGTTGTGATCTTAAATTCGATGCTGAGAGATGGTGTTATGTGGGAAGCGCCAAAGTCTTAATTTTAGCTATTGACGCCATAGTCTCTTGTTAGCTAGCATCGCTATCACTTAAACTTTTACTAAAGGGTGCCTCAATGTGGTACTTAAAAAGACCATATACAAAACATCCTACATAAAAAATAGAGAAAGCAATAAATCCTGCTATATCTAGCCTTGTAAGCACAGTAGAGGTCGGATCATCAGAACCCATAAGCAAGATTTTCATACCTGCTATTAATGATGTTGCTACAAAAAGAATCGTTCCATTTCTGATGGCGAATTTCGCTGCGAATTGTATATATAACCTTGATTTGTTCATCATATCCCTATGCTCGCTAACGCCTTGCTAATGGGAAATTACAAGGGCGGACTTTTGCGTGTTTTTGCAAAAAGCGTGACCGTAGTAATTTTCCTGATTTAGCAACTTGTTAGTTGCCGACCAAATTTAAATTAACGGCAACTAGAATTATAAAAATACCCAATACAGCTCTTCGTGACCAAAATAAAACTTTATAAATTGATCTATTAACTTCACTAACCGAAAGAGCCAACTCATTATTGAATTTCATTGCCTCAGTAATTACCTGTTGCTTGCTACCTTCAAGCTTATATATTTCAGGTTTTAACTTAGCTATTTTATTATACACAAGCTCTAAATGAACCATTGAAATAATCAAAATCAGAACCCAGCCCAAAGCAAAAAAGTAACGAATTTCCAAAGAGCCTCCTTAGGCAATTAACGCCCCACTAAGAGGCAAATGATAGTTGGCTATAATAGAGAGCGAAGCGAACAAAGCCAACTGTTATTTGTCCTGCTTGAGTGGCTTGTTATATTACAATTTACGCCTATATTTGAAATACTTAAATAACTCGTAGCACAAAATAACTAGGTAACCACCTAAACAAATTTGACCAATTAAAACCATACCCGGTCGACCACACGCACCTCCTGGGCCAATAATTCCATAGCTATCAAGATTGAATAAAATAAATGGGAAATAACCAAACCCTAGAACCAAAAGTGCTGGAACCCATAATCTAGATTTCTGATGAGAAAATCTAATTAACAGTGAAATAACCGCAACTAAGATAGAAAGTAAGACTAGCAAATCAAATTGATTATTATGTTCCTCAATCAAACCTTTAGGTGGAAACATACAAGCTTGAGTTGTGAAGGATAAAATAAATAATAATGGAAAACTAAGAAACTTCACCACAACTCCTTTTGTAATATAACGCAGCCATAAACGGCGAGCGATTTTTGCGAGTCCAGCCCCCGCAGGGGGCGATGTTTGATGGCCTTGTTATAAGCCTAATAGGTCCGTATCTTGCCAAACATCTTCGTAATCCTCAGCTAATAGAAACCTATAACCGGGAGGTAACGCTAAGTACGACTCAACTTGAGAAAGATACTTATTGATATGACTTACATGCAAAGGCTTAAAGAAATCAGGATCATCTGCCATCTCCTCACCGCACCAAAGGTACCAACCACATGTGCCATTCTCGGCTTCATGCCTTAAACCATTTATCGGTAGTTTTCCTATAGTTTGAATGGCGATACCCAATTTTTCGCTCTCTTCGCAGGGTATATATTCTGCTTCAAATTTTGAGCAAATTTCTCGCTGATTACTCATAAACTACCTTTGGCTTATAACGCCTCATTAAGTGGAAATTAATGGTTGGCTATAATCGCGAAGCGATGGCCAACTGTTAATTTTCCATTTAAATGACTTGTTAGTTGATGCCGTTAAAGTAACTAGCAACAACCGTTAATTAAATATTCCATTTCGGTAATTGAAAAGCCAAATACCGAACGAAAACTACTAGCTATATTTAGTAAAACAGCTCACTCAATACATCGTGAAAACTGAAAACCAAATGAAGCCTCTGATTACTAAAAACCTAAGCTAATGAGTTTTATGCTTTGGCTTTTATAAAAGTTAAAACTCTATTAGCGGAAACACCTTGCTTTGGCTGAATGAGCTAACTGGACAAACATTCAAAGCTACGTACTTCGATATTTAACAACTCAAAACGTATTAGTTACTCACCGATTTAAACAAACCGAACCAAGTAATTTTTAAGGCCAACTAACGCCCACTTAAGCGGACAAAAATTGTTGGCTATAATTGTGTAGCGGAGCGAAACAGCCAACTGTTTTTGTTCCGTTTAAAGTTCTTGTTAGCTGTAATTTGTAACCTCTATTTTACCGTATGTGAGGAATTGTTCTTTAGTTTCAGTTTTAACTATTTCAGAGTCAGAACCACAACTTAAGCAGGAATAGACAGCTTTACGTGGCCTATAAACCTTGCGGAACTCTTGAAAGGACATACCTACTGGCGATGGACCGTTATCTAAGTACCTAACAGGTACCATTTTGTAATTAGACCCAATTCTATTTTCAACCTCAGAATCAGTTTCATTTGTAGCCTGCATAGTAAGGATAATTTTATTCCCTTTTGCAGATAGTGCTACACAACCGGAAGTCAGCATGTCGGTGTCTGCGACGAAAGTAAAAACAGGAAACGAATCCATACAAGTCTTACATTTTACAATTGAAACTCTGCCTTCTTGGTACATGATGAGCTCCATACAGCTAACGCCACATTAAGCGGCAAAAAATAGCTGGTTAAAATAGAGAGCGCAGCGAACAAAACCAACTGTTTTTTGTCCGTTTGAACGCCTTGTTAGCTTTCAATAGCTTATTAGTAAAATAAGAGTCTATTTTATAGTGATGCAATGATGACAGCAGGTAAAAAAGTTATGATGCCAAGTACAATTGCAAAGGATGATTCTAAATCAGCTTTTTCTTGTTCCGATTTAGTTGCCCACCAAGTTGAGAATAATTGGTTCATAATGAAAATCCTTTTAAGATATATAATTGTTTAGTCTGGACTTAAAGATATTTATTACACAAATATAAAATTAATTTTAAATTATATCCAAGCCCACAACATATCAAAGAAAGCTAACGCCGCAATAACACGTTTACTACGACACAGACTTAGCTGAATTTTACCGCCTTAATCACTGAAACTAAAGACAAACCTAGAATGCCGAATGTAGTAAATCGTGTTGATTGCTTTGTTATACGGGGTTTAGCTTGGTAAAGAATCTTCACAAAACCTAAATAGATAACCATTTGGATCTTGTGCAATAAATTGCTTTTGCACAGCTAATTGATCATTACATTCGTAGGTTTTAGTTTCCAATTCCAGATAAATTGAATTAGGCGATATTGATTGAACTCGCTGATAGAGTTTTTCAATATTAATAGTATCCCATTGGAAATTGACGCCTCTTCCAAATGGAACTTCCATATTCCCTGTTAACCAGTGTCTTTCTGAAGTATTCAAACCTTCTAGCATTAAATCAACTCCATCTAATGTCAGAAACAAAAACAGTTCCTCTGGACGTTCATACTTAACACTAAAACCAAGGACATCAATATAGAAATGCTTACTTTCATTGATATCAATACAATAAAGCTCAGGAACGACTCTTAACCCCATTTCAACCTCCCCCCGTATAACAGCTTATTAGCGTGAATTCCGATAAACACTCTGCTGATATCAATTATCCTACTCGACAAAGTGTTACTTATTCACAACGATTTTAACACCTTACTCGCAACATTTCCGTGAAGCAATGACAACTTAGTTCGGTGAAACCGAGAACTTAGATAATCGAGAATGATTTTGGGTCGTTATGTAAATATCTGCAGATAGAAAGTGTATATTTTTCAAACAGGTAAGATTTTATGAATTTAGAAACCGAGAATTTTGCATTTTACATAACGAGAAGCAATATTGGCATTTGGTAAAATCTGAATTATAACTGTATATACGTACAGCCTCCGAGTGTAGGTTATCAAATGAATAATTCACCATTTTTAGAGTCAGTCCGGACAGAGCTGCGGACTCGACGTTACAGCATAAAAACTGAGAAAGTATACTTATATTGGATCAAAGGCTTTATTATTTTCAATGATAAAAAACACCCTAAGGATATGGGGAACCAAGAAATAGAGCGATTTTTGAATCATTTAGCTGTAAATAGACAGGTCAGTGGAGCGACTCAAAACCAAGCTCTTTGTGCAATAATATTTCTATACAGATATATTATTCAAAGGGATATTTCAGATCTACGCTATTCCTTTACTAAGCGCGAAAAATCTATGCCCACAGTGTTAACTCATGACGAAGCGAAAGCTATTATCGATCAACTCACTGGAAAATACTGGCTTATCGCATCACTTTTGTATGGAGGTGGACTTAGGATAAACGAGGCTTTAAAACTGAGAATAAAAGACATTAACTTGAACGATAACACTTTATTTATCTTTAGAGGAAAAGGTAAAAAAGATCGATATACTTTACTGCCTAAATCACTGGCAACAACAATAGGCCTTCAAATTTCTCATGTTAAAAAAATTCATGTTCAAGACCTGTCAGAAGGATTTGGATTAACATCTCTCCCCCCTGCTTTATTGAGAAAATATGGCAATGCTGCTAAAGATATTTCATGGCAATATCTCTTTCCTTCTACCACTCGATGCGTTCACCCTTATGATGGTTACATTTGTCGGCACCATATTCATGAAACGTCATTTAGGAAACAACTCAGAAAAGCCGTCATAGTAAGTCACGTCGCCAAGCAAGTGAAAGCACATACCTTCAGGCATTCATTCGCAACTCAGTTGTTGCAACATGGCTCTGATATTAGAACGGTTCAAGAATTACTTGGCCATACTGATTTAAAAACCACTGAACTCTATACTCACGTTATAGGTACACGCTTCAGCCACACAATGAGCCCAATGGATAGATAGTCTCATTGGTTACTTAAATCAAGTGACGTTAACAGTATCAATCATGTTTCTATCATTTAAAAGTTTCAATATGGTTAAATCAAAGCGGATTAATTTAAGCTCCAGCCCTTAAGAGCGGGAGCTTCTCTGCTTTAATACCGAGCCGATTTACACCATAGGTGGAATTTTATGTGCCCAAGGCTCTACAGATTCTAACTGGGCTGCCAGTGCCAATAATTGGGCTTCGCCGCCATAAGGGCCTGCGAATTGAACCCCAATAGGCAAACCATCGGCATTCCAGTGCAGTGGCACTGACATAGCAGGTAAGCCCGTCATATTGAACAATGCGGTGATGGGTGATGCCTTAATCACATTAGTTACAAAGCTCTCGTAGGGTTGATCTAAAGACAACTCACCAATTTTTGGTGGTGGCGCTGCGGTAACAGGTGCCAAAATCAGATCATATTCCATGAAGAATTTATCGAATGCTTGCCCGCCTTTATCAAACGCGCTGCGTGCCATGAACACCTCTTGGGCGGTGAACTTTTTCGCTTTTTGTAAGTGTCCCCAGACGATAGGTGAGAACTCCTCCTCTTTTGCTAATCTTCCGATCGCGGCTTCACGACCTTGCACCGTTTGCAGCAGACCACTGGAAGTTGTCACTCCCATTCCCATGAACATCGACTCAATTGGCAATGCTGGCGACGCTTGCTCCACTTTGTGACCCAATGCCGTCAATAATCGAGCGGTTTTGTTCACCGCATCGAGGCAATCTTGGTGCACTGGCAGACCAAAAGGATGATGGGTCATCATAGCAATGCGCATCGGCTTAGGAGGCTTGGTAATAGCCCCCATGAAGTCACTATACTCATGCTTCACACGAGAGCCGACTTCTCCACCTTGGCTTAACTGCAACAAAAGTGCTGAATCACGCACTGAACGGCTCACCACATTGTGCACTGACAATCCCATCCAACCTTCCATAGCACCTGGCCCCATCGGCACACGACCACGGCTAGGTTTAAGGCCAAAAATACCACAATGAGAGGCGGGAATTCGAATTGAACCTCCGCCATCACTGGCGTGGGCTGCAGGTAAAATTCGAGCCGCGACGGCAGCAGCTGAACCACCACTAGAACCACCGGCTGAATAACGTAAATCCCATGGGTTTAAGGTGTCACCGTGCAGGGCTGATTCTGTGGTGGCCGTCTGCCCAAATTCAGGACACGTTAACTTGGCCATGATATTCAACCCCGCCTCACGGTAACGGCTCACCAAGGTTGAATCATGATCCGATCTGTTGTCCTTAAAAAACACATTACCATTGGTGGTGACGGTATCTTTCATGGAGATGTAGAGGTCTTTAAGCGCAAAAGGAACCCCCAACAAAGGGGCGTTTTGCATCATTTCACGACGTTTAGTTGAAGAGAGCTGACTTAACTTGTCGGCTTCCTCTCGTGCTTGGTCAAAATGATCGACAGCCAATAGATTCAGTGATTTTCTGGCATCGAATCTAGCATGGGCGGCATCAAATAGATCCAGCGGAGTCAGCTCACCGTCACGAAGTAAGTCTGCCATTTCACAGACATCTAGCCCATCATACTCTGGGATCGGCAACTTGCTATTCGCCGTTGCACTTTCAGCATGCGTGCTTAAGGAGATACCGCTCATCGCTGCAGCACTTAATGCCGCTGTCGCCTTTAACACCTGACGTCGATTAAGATTAGTGCCCTCATGTGCATCTACTGTGCTTGATGTCGATTTGGCGTTAATTGAATCTGTCATCATTAGCTCCCCCACACTTTCTGAGCTGGCGTAGCCTTAGCTAGCAGCTGTTCGATGGCATCGCCAACTTCATTGACCTGCCAGCATCTGTTTTTATCTTCGGTGATACTCGTGCGCCACCCATCACAAAGCGACACCCTGCCCCCCTGACATTCAAATATCTGTCCAGTAACCTGCTGAGAATCACAACTCCCTAACCACACAACCAGAGGAGCGATATTTTCAGCGGCCCAAACATCAAAGCTGCCATCTTCTGGCTTTTTGACCAAGTCAGGCATTGCTGATTCCGTCATGGCCGTGCGAGCTGCTGGCGCCAATGCGTTAGCTGTAATGCCATAGCGACCAAGCTCGGCGGCTTGCACTAAGGTCAACGAAGCCACGCCCCCTTTAGCAGCAGAATAGTTAGCTTGCCCTACCGATCCCTGCAGGCCAGCACCAGAACTGGTATTAATGATCCGCGCATTAACGGTTTCACCCGCTTTAGCTTGATCGCGCCAGCGATTACTCAAAATATTGGCAAGACAAAAGTGACCTTTAAGATGCACTTGCATCACCTTGTCCCAATCGTCTTCACTCAAACTGACGAACATGCGATCAGCAAGCACACCGGCATTATTCACCAGCACATGCACTTCACCATAGGCGGTTAATGCCGCATCAAGGATACAAGAGGCGCCGTGCATACTGGTAATGTCATTGTTATTCGCTATAGCATGACCACCTAGCGCTAATATTTCAGCTACCACAGCTTGAGCTGCATCAAGGCGAATATCATTGACCACTACATTTGCGCCTTCTGCGGCAAATGCCAACGCATAGGCTCGACCTAATCCACCACCACTGCCAGTGATGATAACGGTCCGTTCATGACAAATTCCTACTTCCATTCCCAACTCCTGTATTGGCAAGCGCCTAGACTTGTATGACAAGCACAGGCGATCCCATGAATTTATACCAATCGCGATTAAAGACGCTCTATGATGGTGACGTTCGCCAAACCGCCGCCTTCACACATCGTTTGCAAACCAAAACGGCCACCGCGGCGCTCTAGCTCGTGCAATAACCCAGTCATTAAACGCACGCCCGTAGCCCCTAAAGGATGACCAAGAGCTATTGCGCCACCGTTCACATTGGTACGTTCATGCGGGTAGCTAGTCTCCTTTAACCAAGCGAGTACGACGCTGGCAAATGCTTCATTAATTTCAACTAAATCAATATCATCTATTGTCAGCCCCGTTTTAGCAAGCGCCGCCTTTGTGGCAGCGATAGGGGCGGTTAAATGCCAGATAGGATCATCCCCAAGCACGCTTAAGTGATGAATTCGAGCTCTGGGAGTTAACTTATATTTGGTTAATGCCGCTTTAGATACAATCAACATGGCCGCTGACGCATCACAGGTTTGACTCGATACAGCAGCGGTAATACTCGGGTAAGTCTCCATCACAGGATCAAGATTTGACATTTTTTCAAGCGAGGTATTACGCGGAGTTTCATCATGAGCAAAGTCCTCAAACGGCACTATTTCCCGCTCAAAATAGCGTGATTCCATCGCGGTTAACGCCCGTTTATGACTCTCAAGTGCAAACACTTCCATCTGTTCACGGCTGATATTCCAATGATCTGCAATACGCTGCGCTGCGTAAAACTGATCGACAGGGGCATCACCAAAACGGGCTTGCCAGCCTTTACTCTCGGCAAAAGGCGTAGAAAAACCCAAGGGCTGACCCGCTAACATGGCTGATGAAATAGGGATTTGCGTCATGGTCTGCACACCACCGACAGCGATAACATCTTGAGTGCCACTCATCACCGCTTGCGCCGCAAAGTGCACTGCCTGTTGAGACGAACCACATTGACGATCCACTGTGGTACCCGGCACGTTTAAGGGCAATCCCGCTGCTAGCCAAGCGGTGCGAGCAATATTCCCAGCTTGAGAGCCGATGGTATCGACACAACCAAAAATCACATCATCATAATCTTCAGCCGGAATGCCATTTCGTTCCACCAATGCTTTTAATACATGAGCGCCAAGGTCGATAGCATGAACCTGACTCAAACTGCCTTTGCGTCTGCCTGTTGGTGTGCGCAGGGCATCAACAATGTAGGCTTCTTGCGTAGCCACTGTCATGATGTCCTCCCGAACGTTTGTCCCGGGCCTAACGAATTTTCCCCATCTAATACAAAAGCATTTAGCCTTGCTTGATGAAAACTACTGTTTCCCCAACATGCTTCAAGTGCCCAACTGCGCTTCATGAACATCTGCAGTTCCACTTCCCAGGTATACCCCATAGCACCATGTACTTGTATGCCATGACGCGCCGCTAAATGAGCGGTTTTAGCACAACACAGTTTAGCCTCAGAGACATGAACGCTAGCATCATCATCCCCCTCTTGGAGTGAATAAGCGGCGCGATATAGCACTGATTTTGCCATCTCAATACTGGCGGCCACATCAGCAAGATGATGTTTTACCGCCTGAAAACTGCCAATCGCCTTACCAAATTGTTTACGCTGTGCCGCATAGTCAACCGACAGGTCGAGCATTCGTTGCGCTAATCCCAATAACTGTCCCGCCACTGACAAGGCGCCACGATCTAAGGTCAATTGCTGCAGTGCTCGACCAACATCGCCACTGGCAAGCAAAGTATCGGCATTAGGCTGCCAACTTACACGACCAAGGCGACGAGAGGAGTCGATACTGGCCACCGACTCAACATCGACATCTTGACGATTCACCCCATGGATCTCATCTCCATGGGACAGTAATAACAGATCAGCGACCGCCGCATCTGCCACTAACGGTGTGATCTCATGACCCACGGCAATACGTATGCTGCCATCACAAATTTGTGTCAGCCATGTTTGTTTACGTGCATTAACGGCTGTATTTTCCGAATCAGGTAAGGCAACCAATAAGCCACAGGCCAAATAGGCTGTGTCGGCCAAGCTGTCAGGAATACCATAATAACCCAGCTCTTGTGTCATTAGTGACCAAGCGACATCGCCCATGCCAAGGCCATCGGCCTCTTCAGGTACCGACAACGCGGTTAGCCCTTGCTCAGCAATTTTGCTGCGCAACTCTGCCGAACGACCACTGCTGGTTTCCCAAATCTCTCGTAATGTTTCAGGAGCAGCTTCTATCATCAAAAACCGGCTTATCGCTTCGCGAAAGCTCAGCTCATCTTCAGTGAAAGTAAAATCCATAGGGCCCTCACACTTTTGGCAGGCCAAGCATACGCTCGGCAATAATATTGCGCTGGATCTCATTCGAACCAGCATAGATAGGACCTGCTTGAGCAAATAAAAAGCCTTCAAGCCAATCAGTGTCATCTCCGTTGTCCAACAACTCACCGCGGGTGCCGAGAATGCGCATCGCGGTTTCGTGCATGGTTAAATCCAGCTCCGACCAAAAAATCTTATTAATGCTCGATTCAGCCCCTATCTTTTCTCCCTGACTGAGACGTCCCACCGTGTTATAAGCCGATAAAGCATACGCTTCAGCGCTGGCCCAAGCGTTACAGACCGCATTTCGGATGCTGGGGTCTAAATCTGCTTGAGTTTGATTGGCGCGATATAGGTCCACTAATTTACGAGCGGTTTGCTGGAATCGAGCGGGAGAGCGAAGTAATAGCCCACGCTCAAAACCTGCCGTTGCCATCGCCACTTGCCAGCCAAAACCCTCATCGCCAATGCAGTTTTCCACGGGTACTCTGACGTTATCGAAGAATATCTCCGCAAATGCATCTTTACCGTTCAGCGCTTTTATCGGACGTATCGTCACCCCATCACTGTCCAGTGGCACCATCAGATATGACAAACCTCGATGACGGCTTGAGCTAGGGTCAGTGCGGAAAAGACCAAAACACCAATCGGCGAAACTGGCACGAGTCGACCAGGTTTTCTGGCCATTAATCACATAGTGATCGCCATCGCGAATCGCCTTACTGCTGATCGCGGCCATATCAGAACCAGCATTAGGCTCAGACCAAGCTTGTGCCCACATATGTTCACTGGATGCCATAGGAGGAAGGAAGCGCTTTTTTTGTGCCTCAGTGCCGAACTCAATTAAGGTTGATCCTAAGAGTAATTGGCCATTCTGATTCACCCTCATTGGCGCATCAGCGGCATAATATTCCTCTTCAAAGATCAGCCATTCAATTAAATCGCAGCCACGGCCGCCCAATGCTTCTGGCCACATCACCATGGATAAACGCGCCTCATAAAGTTTGCGTTCCCAAGCTCGGTGTTGCTCAAATCCTTCGCGGGTATCGTAACTGGCCAGCTTCTGTGGCGGCAGGTTCAGTTTCAACCACTGACGTACCTCTTGCCTGAATTCCTGCTGTTTTGGGGTATAAGTGAGATCCATACTATTCCTCAGATTCAAGACTTAAAAATCAAAAACTAACGTCACGTTTTTCAACAAATGCGCGGCGGGTTTCGGCGGAGTCTGGACTGGTATAAGCTTGCAGCGTAAACCCTTGCTCCCACCGATACTTATCCTCTAAATTGCCATCCTCAATCCCGTTTAACGCCTCTTTAGCAAGACGGATCATCGCCGGACTCTTAGTAGCAATCTTGGTGGCTATTTCAAGTGCGGTTGCTGCCAATTCAGCTTTAGGCACGATGCGTTCAATAAAGCCATAACGCTCGGCATCTGGCGCCGATATCGCATCCCCAGTAAAGAAGAGATAACGCACTTTCTGCACCGGGAATAATCGTTGCAGATGCGCGCCGCCGCCCATCGCGCCGCGGTCAACTTCTGGTAATGCAAAGCTGGCACAATCAGAGGCGATAACAATATCCGCCGCACCTGAAATCCCAATACCGCCACCGAGGACATAGCCATGAACTGCAACAATGACAGGCACAGGAGAGCGATGAACGGCTTTAAACGTGGCGTAGTTACCCGCGTTAACCGCAACAATGCGCTCTGGGTATTGATCAAGTTCTTTAATATCGACGCCCGCACAGAATCCGCGACCTTCTGAGCGGATCACAATCACTCTCACCTCAGGGTTCTCACCTAAAGCATCGATGGTCTCAGCGAGTGCTAACCATTCACGGCTATCTAACGCATTCACTGGTGGCTTGTTGATCACCAACTGAGCGACACCTTCGGATAACTCCGTAGTAAAGGCGCTGCAAGTCGTGTGACTATTAGTAGGGGAGTGGATTGATTGGCAATTATTCTGTTCCATTTAACAGGCCTCCTTGGTTATTTTCACGCCACTGTTGGGCCTAGGTAATGTCAGTAAACATGTTTCAGCCTGCAGGGCTATTTCATCAATTAACTCAGCCACACTGATCAACGAATCGATAGCCGCTGCTACCTGACCGCTCGGCAATATGCCCTCATCGGGTTTGCCTTCGACCATGGAGCGTTGCAACAATACGGGTTGATTGGCCGACATCACCACTTGAGACAGCGCATTAGGATCTTCCTTAATCGCCTGAGCAAAAACTTTGCACATGTGCCCAAGGGTCATGCCTGTTTGCTGCTTCCAATGCCACGCACTGAGCAGGGCGATACGCAGACGCCCAAACGCACTGGCACTTTCTAATTGTTGAATAAATGGGTTGTCGATCATGCGGTGGCGCATGCCATCAACCGCCGCGGTAACGCGGATAGCATGAGGATCTTTGACCTGAACATAACTGGCCAATGTACTTTTTGGTGTTGGCGCATCTGAAGTCATCAGAAAACGCGTGCCCATGGCGACCCCGCAGGCTCCAGCAGCGAGCACAGCAGCAAGTCCACGTCCGGTAGAAAAACCACCGGCGGCAATCACTGGGACATTAACCGCATCAAGCACTTGAGGCAGTAAAATACTCGAAGGTACTGAGCCGGTATGACCGCCGCCTTCGCTACCTTGAATGGTGATCATATCAGCACCAAGGGACTCCGCTTTTAGGGCATGTTTTAACGCGCCAACCGTGGGAATACACAACACGTTGGCGGCTTTTAATCTTGCGATGGTGTGCTGGTCTGGTCCACGGCCATAGCTGACGGCTTTAAGAGAATACTCGATGGCAAGTGCCACACATTCATTGGCATTTTCTTGAAACATATGAAAATTAAGACCGAAGTTACTGCAACCTGTAGCCGCTATCACCTTTTGGATCTCGCCTTCCAACTTGTCGGCATCAATCGTAGCCCCCGCTAAGAAGCCAAAGCCACCGGCCTTTGTTGTCGCGATCACTAAGTTGGCATCCGATACCCATCCCATGGCGGTTTGCACTATGGGATAACGGCAACCTAAACGCTCAGTGAGTACAGTCTGAAGAATGTGTGGTGCATTCTCTTCAGAACCTTGCTTAGCTTCTACAGAGCTGTTTTCAGTCTCACGCGGCTCAATCGTCATTAGACCTCCTTAGCTTGCTCAACCTGAGCTGAGCTGGCATTTCGTTCTGACCCTTTATTGGCTTGAGCCATGGCTTTAGCATCAAAGCCACCCAACTTGTCACCTGAAATAGATTCATTATGGGCGTGGGCAAAATGGTGTAGGCCAAATACCATGTCCATGGTGCTGCGTTTACCCATAAGGTCTTCAGAATTGTTGATCGCTTGCTTAGTGAGTTGCAGGCCTAAACGCGGCATTTGCGCGATTCTATTGGCAATATCTAAGGTCGAGTCTTCTAAGGCATCACGGCTGAAAATGCGATTGACCATGCCCATCTCATAGGCTCGCTGAGCAGGCATTCGTTCACCTAAGAACAGGAACTCTTTAGCAATACGGGCATTGAGTTCATGAACGTGGGCAAAATACTCCACCCCAGGGATGCCCATGCGTACGACCGGGTCGGAAAAGAAGGCATCGTCAGAACAGACAATCAAATCGCATACCCAAGCCAGCATGAGTCCACCAGCAATACAGGCCCCCTGTACCATAGCTATTGTCGGTTTTGGCATCTCTCGCCAGCGGCGGCACATACCTAAATACACTTCCTGTTCGCGGGCATAGAGAAACTCGCCGCCAGGTTTATTGCTGTGATCGTACCAAAGGCTAGTACGATCGAAACTTTGATCCACATCCCGACCTGGGGTGCCGATGTCATGGCCAGCAGAGAAGTGTTTACCCGCCCCTTTTAATACGATCACTTTGACGCTGTCATCGTCGCAGGCCAGCTTGAACGCGGCATCTAAGGCATAGGTCATGCGCGAGTTTTGGGCATTGTTATATTCAGGTCGATTCATGGTGACGATGGCGACTTGATCACGCACCTGATACTGCACCACTTCATCAATCATTTGTGGCTGCGTGGCTTCTACTGGCGATTCGATTTCGCTTGATATCGACATTAAGCGATCTCCTCTGTCAGTGTGCTCACGCTTGCTAAATCAACGCGTCTGTCGCCAGCGGGGTTATCCTTGAGCTGACTGGCACGCAGATTATGAGGGTCAAGCTGGTTTATCAAAGCTAACTGAAGCTCAGTTGGCGCTGCTGTCATCGGCACATTGTCCGGTATGTGCAGACTGAATCCAGTATTGTCGATCACTTGTTGCACGGTAATTCCAGGGTGTAAGCTCACCAATCTCAATTGATGTTGCGGTCCTTTCCAATCCATCACACACAAGTCGGTGACCACTAAACGAATGTCCACTTCATCTAGGGTATACCCCTTAGGCAATCGCGCTGGGTTATACCCAATGGATGCCACCACGTCGCACTCATCAGTAACAAACACCTTGGTGCTGTGGTTTGGTACAAAGAAAGAATTAGCATGACAGATGGAGTTACCAGGAAATCCTCTCACACCCAGCATCTGCACCTTTGGTTGTTGGTGATCTTTGCCTAAAGCGGAAATGTTGGCCTGACCAAACTGGTCAATCTGAGTCGGTCCCACCATGGCGTGACGCTTGCCACTCCACACATTGTCGAAAATTCGCGAGAATCCCATCCAGGTTTCATTGGCTTGTTGAAATTCACTGTCTCGCTTGCCCACAGGATTTGGGCTTGATAGCAAAAAGGCTTCAGAATCTGTCATCATCAGATCGGGATTAAAAGAGCTCATGGCGACGCTAGCGGCCAGACGTGGAATAAGACCTATGCCGGTGGCCAGTACTTCACCGTCATGGCGAAACGCTTCGGCGCAGGTACAGATCATTAGCTCAGCCAGACTGTAATTATTTGCTGCGGTCATATCGTTATCCTTTGGGCAGTCGTGGCTGCGCGGTTAGTAAGCAGGCAATGCTTGTTGCAAAATGGCGTCGATACCACCGAGTTGTTCACGGTAAGCCGCTTCATCTTTGTCTTTGATGTATTTGTCGTAATAGGCACTAAAACCTCCGGCTTTAGCAAAGGCGTTATATTCCTTGAAATGCGCCATATCAAAACCGTACAAAGGGGCACACGATGTCGGATGCGCGCCACCGGGTTCATGAGCAACCGCCGTGGTTTGGCTGCGTTCCCAGAACACAAAACGGGCTTCTTCAGCATGATGAAAGACATCACTTTCAACCAATTCATCACAGGTCACAAAGGTGTTAACAGCAGCGCGGGCAAACCAGTCATCCATATAATGATCTGGTCCTTTGATTTGACAGACGCCGCGATTATCGGCGCGATCAACATGCAATAAGGCTGCATCAAGTTTCAGTGCCGGCATTGCCACCCACTCTTTGTCGTCATAAGGGCTGTCCACCAGCTTAAGATCTGGGTTCAGATTAATCACATCCGTGCCTAATCCGATTTTGGTGGGAATAAAAGGACAACCCCAAGCAGCAGCTCTGAGTCCCAGCAACATCATGCCTTCATCAATCTCCATCACTTCTAGCTGTCCCGCTTGACGGGCTTGACGGAAAAAGGGCTCGAGTGGAATAAAATCTAACGATACAAAGGCAAAAATCACCTTCTTCACTTTTCCTGCTGCGCATAACATGCCGACATCGGCTCCGCCATAAGCCACGATAGTGAGGTCTTGCAAATCTGAACGCAGAATTTCGCGGATAATCGCCATAGGTTTGCGTCTTGGTCCCCAACCGCCAATGCCAATCGTCATGCCATTTTCGAGTTGTGCCACCATTTGGGCTGTGGTTTGTAACTTATTCATGAGCGACCTCTTCGGTGCTGTCTTGAGCTTGCTGACCCACTGAAAAATCGTGGCCCCAGATGCTGACGCGAGTAAATTCAAATGCACTGTGATCTTGCCAATCCATCTGCAAGCCGCCACAGCCATATTCCAAATCAAAATCAGAGGGGGTTTTCATGTAAAACGACGTCATTTTATCGTTGAGGTGCTGACCCAAGGTCGCAGACAATTTGACGCCCTGCTCTATCCGTCGGTCGTGGGCACGGCCCACTTCAGTCATGGAATCCACTTCCACCATGGCGTGTACGCAACCACTAGGAACTGGGAATTCACAAATAGCTAAGCTGTGATGCCTAGGATTCGCACAATGCATGAAATAGATACGAACGGCTGGCGCATCGGGAGCGGGCTTGAAATTGAACATGTCCGATAGACCAAAACCCATCACTTCAGTTAAGAATTGATACGTGTCATCGAAGTTCGGTGCAGGTAATACGGTATGGCCAAGCCCCATGTCGCCGGTGATAAATTGCGGCACACCTTGAGGTGAAATAAAGCGCTGGCAATCTGACTTATGGCCCCAGTACAGCTCATGGCTATTGCCAGCAGGATCCTTGACGATGGCTAAGGCTTGCACACCTCTTTGCTCACACGCCTCTTTACTCCCTTCATTCCACGCAATACCTTTGTCCTCTAATTGCGCAATGGCATCGTTAAAGGCTTGCCCTGAAGCAAGCTCCCAACCTGAAGCGAGGTAACGCTTATCTTCACCTTCGACAACCAGGATCCGAAATGGACGCTCATCCATTTTTAAGTACAAACCACCTTGTGGTGCAGGAGATGTCATCATCCCCAGTACCTGTTCAGCATAGGTTTGCCACTCGTCAAGCTTATCGGTTTGAGCTACAAAATAACCCAATGATCGAATATCCATCATCTCGCGCCTCCTAATTATTCATTGAGGTCATTATCTAAAGTGAGATCAATTCAATCATCGTCCGTTAAGACTAACGGTTAGAAGGGAAGAAACGAGGGGGGAGTAACACTAAATCTGAACTTGGGAAAAAACAAAGGATAGGGTCTCGATTAGAGACCATATCCTTCGTGATAGACGGGGTTATTTATAGCAAATGTTTAGCAGTATAAAATAACCAATTCATTGATCACTGACGGTCTGTCGTTGCCCACAATATGGGTGTGGATCTCTAAGGTTAATTGCACTCCCTTACGACTGGGCTGCACCGACTTAACTTTAGCGCGAGCGTGGATTTCAGATCCCGCAGGAACAGGAGTCGGAAAGCGTAATTTATCCGAGCCGTAATTGACCATAGTATCGAAGCCGACAATCTCATAGGGCATCTTCAACGTCAGTCTAGACTGCAGAATTTGCACTAACGCGCCATGGGCGATAGTGATGCCAAACGGACTCTCTTTGGCAGCACGCACCGGATCCGTATGGATCCAATAATCATCACCACTCAAATCAGCAAAGCCGTTAATTAATCCCTGATCGACGGTTATTGATGGGCTCCACGAGCAAAACTCCCCCGTCACTAGTGCATAAAGTGCGGCGAGATTATCCACGGGCACTAACACTTGATCTTGGGCGTTACGCTCTAGTTTCAGCAGTGGGTCTTGATACTCGATGACGCTTAATGACTTATCTGCTCGGGTAAACTGCAGCAAAGTATTGCCGTTGGTATCAACTTGATGAAATACAGGTTTTATCGCCATACCTATGGAGATCTCCTCTTCGGTCACCCCCACCAGATTGGTATTCATTCTCACCCCTTGCGCCAACTCCACCACCGCCAATATTTGCGCTGCTTCACCGCTGAATTCTGGCAAGGTTGGCACTCTGGCTAAGGTATAACTGTAAAGTGTGCCTTCACCAGACACTTGTTGCCAACGTAGATCATGGGCCAAACAATGACTGCAATGGTTACGGGGAAAAAATACCCACCCCTGACAAGCATTACATTGTTGTATCTGCAGCTGCCCTGCTTTTAGCGCTTCCCAAAACGGTGCCGAGATGGTCGTGGCCACGGGCATAGGTTGTAGACTTATCATGACTAGCCTCCTTGTAAAATCAATGCGCCTTGCTCACTCATGACGCCACCGGTACCACTGACAAAGACTTGATCACATTGCAGTAGTTGTCGCCCAGTCGCACGACCACCGATTTGATGGAATGCCTCAATCACCTGTGACATACCACCTGCAGACGCTGACTGTCCGAAACTGAGCTGACCCCCATGGGTGTTAAGTGGGAAATCTCCCTTCCAAGTGAGATTATGCTCTTTCACAAAACGCATCCCCTCGCCTTTAGGGCAAAAACCCGCATCTTCAAGGGATAACAGCACGGTAATGGTGTAACAATCATAAAGCTGTGCCGCATCCATTTGACTTGGGCTGACACCCGCCATCGCAAACGCTTTACTCGCCGCTTGAGCCAGTGGTGTCACTGTCATTTCATTGCTATAAGATGGGGATTTATAAGATAAACGCTCGCCAAATCCCGTAACAAAAGCGGGTCGATTCTTGGCCCGAGCCGCCACCTCTTTAGATGTCACTATCACGGCAGCGCCACCAGCAACGGGCATCACAATTTCCAGAATGTGCAGCGGATCAGCCACCATTTTACTGGCAAGTACCTGCTCTATGGTTAATGGCTGGCCGTTGAAAATTGCATCGGGATGATATTGGGCATTAGTGCGCTGATCCACGGCTATCTTGGCCATGGCTTTTTCATCGTAGCCATACAGAGCACGATAGCGCTCGGCTATCATGGCGTAACCGGTGTTTTGTCCCATGTGACCATAAGGCAGATCGAACTCAGCTTCCGGAGCACCAAAAGCGGTACTGTGACCACCATAGCGCATGGCCTGAGCCATCCAAGCAGGATTTTCATTAGGTGCCAGTGGTGCCATCCGAGCTGGAATAACACACAATACCGCCTGACAAAGACCCATCTCAATCGCCGCTGCAGCGCGCCAGATCATGCCGACAGAAGTACAGCCACCGAGATCCACCACCTCGGCAAAGTTCACTTCAATGCCTAAATACTCAGCCGCCATTGCAGGCACAAAAACTGAAGCTTCGTGGAACTGAGGGCCATTGATCACCAAGCCATCAAGATCTTGCAGCGTCAATCCTGCATCCTCTAATGCCTGATGCGCTAAGTCCGCCACTTGCTCAAGATGAAACATCTGTGGCGCAGTTTGATATTTTTCAGGCTTGTATTGAGCCGCACCAACGATGGCGGCATTCCCTAGTAGTCCCATTATTCCTCCAAGGTTCCATTTTCTTTGGCGTACACCACGTCATTCATTACTTTATTGGCTACCTCGGTATAACCTTGATGATTAAAAGGTAAAAAACCAACAGATTCAAGCATACCTTTAGAGTAAGGCTGATAATTTTTTGTTTTATCGTTACGTATATACAGCGGATCGGAGCACGCCTGTGGGCAATAGCCCTGCTTTTGCAATTCGACTTTGCGTAACTTAAAAGTGCTGGTCATATCGGCCGCTAAACTAACTCGTACAAACTGCGGGGCGGCATAACGCGGTAATCGCTCTTCTGTTAACTCGTAAAACGCCTGAGGATTAAAGCTAAAACCACGCTGCATCACGATGGCAGCCATGCCAGCACGACCTTCATTTTGCGGCACTTGCACCCCATAGATATTAATGAGCTCAAGTCCATCAAAATCAGACAGCGCATTGGTCACTTCTTGAGAAGAGACATTTTCACTCTTCCAGCGATAGGTATCACCGATACGGTCGACAAAGTAAAAGTAGCCTTCTTCGTCATATTTCAATAGATCGCCGGAGCGCCAGTAGGCGTCGCCACGACTAAAAACATCACACAGAATTTTCTGCTCGGTCGCAGCGCTTGAGGTATAGCCCTCAAAACGGCCACCACCAAATTCGGGGTGATTGATGATCATGCCTAAGGCTTCCCCGACCTCCCCTGGCTGGCAGGGAATATGAAATCCTTGATCGTCTCTAATATGACTGTCAGTTTCTGTGTCAAAGCGCACTAAGCGGAAATTAGTTTTATTAAAATCTGGCACTCGCCCACAGGAACCAATGTAATTATCCAAATTAATGAGGTTAGTATTGGCCTCGGTGGAGCCCCACCCTTCATAAATATCCATCGGGCCAAACTTCTCTAACCAGCGCTGCCATGAGTCCCCACTCAAACCAGCACCAAGCATGCAGCGTAGCAGGTGTGACTTCACCCCTTGCCCCGCGTTAACGGTATCGTCATAGTTGAGTAAGTAACGGCAGATCTCGCCGATATACTGACAAACGCTAATGTCATGCTGCTGCACATCATTCCAAAACTCTCGCACACTGAATTTTCGGCGCACAACAATACTCGCCCCAGCCGTCAGAGCAGTCGATGTCACAGAAGTTGCAGCCGCTCCGTGATACATAGGCAGACAAACGTAGAAGACATCCTCACACGTTGCCTTAATCGTCACCGCCATCACATCACCAGAACATAACCAACGCATGTGGCTGTAAATGGCCGCCTTGGGTAAACCTGTCGTGCCTGAGGTGAAAATCAGTAAACTCGGCGTTTCAGCAACCACGCCTAGCCTAGCCATACTGGCAGGAGGCATCATTGATGCGAGTGATATTTCCGCTGAAAAACTAGAATCAAATAGCTGGATATCACTGGGGTTAGCGGGTTTTTCACTGTCGGGGAGTAACCATAGCGGCGTGCTTGCTAACGTTGGATTATCGTTAAGGGTCATCGCAAATAGATGCGCGCACTCTTCGCCAACAATCACCGCGCTGGCCTCAGTACTGGTAACACTGTGACTTAATGCTGCGCCATGGATTTGAGTGTTAATAAACGCAACCACCACGCCAATTTTAGTTAAGCCAAACCAGACAAAAAAGAACTCAGGACGATTCTCCAACGCCATGGCGCACACATCTCCTGCTTGCAAACCTCGACTCGCCACAACATTGGCCACTTGGTTCGCGCGCCTATCCACTTCGGCATAACTGTAATGCTGGCCTTGATAGATCAAAAACGTGCTATCCGGAGAGGTTTTCGCCTGTTCTTCAAGCCTGTCTGCCATAGTGTAAGCGTCATAGGGCTTTATCTTTTGTGCCGCTTCAGCACGAACATCCATCTTAGTCTGAGTCTCCTTCCGAGACACCACAGTGGCTGAATATTGATTGTTATTCATCATGTCTAATCCTGTTTAGTCCTAGTTGAAGACGGGGTAAGGTGTGTAAACCTCACCCTATTAACGCACCCGAATTTTGGGCGCTGGTGTATCTCTTCGCATGGAAGTTAAAAACGTCTCTAAAGGAGCGGGTTCTGCAACTTGTGGCAATAGCTCGGGATCGGGACGACTAGACCAAAATTCGCTCCAACTCGGGAACAAGTCATGAAATGTGCCGTTATAGGGCTGATGACCTGGCCAACGCATCTTCATATCACCCAAAGCTGGCTTATTCAGATCGGTGGCGTACCAGTAACAAGGTAGGCGGCGACGGAAATACCAACGCCCCTCAATGCGTTCATAATCATCCCAATACAACATCTGCATAATGACCCATTCAGGCCCTGCTTCATGTTCATTCTTGGAATAAACCACCCCAATGGCATGGTCGGCATCGGTAAACTCGATAATGTGCTGACCAATGTGATGGGATGTGCCAGTAAATTGATCCCTTAATGTGCTATCAACCCAAGTTTTCAGATGAGCACGGCCAGTTTTCTCGCGCCCAACCCGGATATCTGCAGCAAACAAGCCGACGTGGGCATCTAAATCCCGCATATCAAGCGATAGAGAATACTTACCAGCAAGCTGGCGGATCTCTTCGATAGACTCAAGCCTATCTAATCGCTGCTCAATGGACTGTTCACTATTAGAATATTGGTTCATATCATTCCCTATAAAAATGCCATGCCGCCATTAACGGCAATGTTCTGACCCGTGATAAAACCGGCATCATCACTGGCAAGGAAAGACGCAACCTTAGCCACATCATCACTCTCTCCCATACGTCCTAGGGGAATGGCCTTAATCATCTGCTCAGTCCATTCCTCTGGGATCTCCGCCATCATGGGAGTGTTGGTCGGGCCCGGCACTAAGGTATTAACACGCACGCCATTGCTGGCAAGTTCACGGGCTATGCTACGAGTTAAGCCGATAACACCGGCTTTAGAGGCGCAATAATGGCTTGGACCTTCGCCCGTCATCACCGCAGTGCTTGATACATTGATGATCACGCCAGCACCTTGGGCTGTCATAATTCGAGCCGCTTCTCGGCAACATAAAAATGTGCCAGTTAAATTCACGCTAATCACCCGTTCCCAATGGTCATCGGGGGTATCTAAAAAGCAATCAACTGAACCGATGCCAGCATTATTGACCAGTACATCAATCTTGCCGAAGGCTTCCACCACCGACTCCATTGCGGCAACCACAGAGCTGGATTTGGACACATCACACGCAAGACCTAGGGCATTGTCACCAATGCTTGCTGCGGTAGCTTTTGCGGCGTCAACATTAATGTCTAACGCAACCACTTTAGCCCCTTCGTCAGCAAAGCGTTTAACCATGGCTTGGCCCATTCCCTGACCGGCACCAGTGACGATAACGACCTTATCTTTATGTTTCATTCATCATTCCCCAGATGTTGGCCCAGCACACTTTGCTAAGCATTTGTTAAGTCTGAAACCCCTTATCAAGCTAACCTGATGCAAGCTCACAGACTGATGTAACAGCTTGACAACATATTGATGTAGCGGACAAAGCCAAACATCGTCCAACAAGACTAAAAAACAATGGAACACTTTTGGGAAGTAGACGAGTGATGTTAAGCAAGGGTAAAAGTAGAGAAAGTGCGCGGTAAGAATGCCCTTTCTGGTCTGAATGGACGATGTTAGCAACAAGCTTGCATTGGAGGATCAAAGACCTAGGACACCTCTTGTATTCTTTCTTATCATAAGGAGCTTTTCATGCCCCAGGATCCATCACTGTCAGACTTGCCACTCCCCATCGGAAAATTTGTCACACTTGAAAATGGCCTGAACTTACATTACTTGGATGAAGGCACGGGTCCTTTGGTGTTATGGCTTCACGGCAGTGGACCAGGTGCCAGTGGTTACAGCAATTTTAAAGGTAATTATCCCGAATTTGCTCAAGCAGGTTACCGCAATATCGTCTTAGATTTACCAGGATTTGGCCGTTCCGATAAACCCACAGATGCCCAATACAATTTAAATTTTTTCGTCAGCGCCTTAGACGGTTTTCTGCAAGCATTAGACATTGAGTCCTGCACGTTACTGGGTAACTCTTTAGGTGGTGCCATTGCCCTTGGGCAAGCGTTGAGCAAGCCGAGCACAGTAGAGCGTCTTATCTTGATGGCGCCAGGCGGCGTTGAAGAGAGAGAGACCTACTTTGCCATGGAAGGAATACGTAAAATGGTCGAAGTGTACGGTCAAGGCCCTATGGGAGTCGAGCAGATGCGCACCGTCATGAGCCTGCAACTCTTTGATGCCAGCCAACTTGATGACGCCATTTTAGCCGAGCGCGCTGCCGTAGCAGTGACCCAACCTGCCAATTTATTTACCACCATGATGGTGCCGAATATGACGCAACAATTGTCAGAATTACGCTGCCCGGTTCTGGGATTCTGGGGCACTGATGATGTGTTTAATCCTCCCTCAGGCACCTTCAAGTTCCTAGACAATGTGCCGCAAGCCAGATTCTTAATGCTCAACCGTTGTGGTCATTGGGTACAAGTAGAGCATCAATCTTTATTTAATCGCACTTGCCTCGACTTTTTGACCAATGGTTGATCGACACTTCTAACAAGATCAAACTTGAAAGGTCATTGATACAAAAGATGTAACGCTTATTAAGGAAACTCCCATGGCGAAATTTGAACAACTACAAAAGCCTGGCCAAATTGGCAGCATGACACTCAAAAATAGAATGATCATGGCGCCAATGGGCTCTAACTTTGCCGAAGCTGATGGTCATTGTGGCGAGCGTATTCAAGCTTTTTACGAGACCAGAGCCAAGGGGGGGGCAGCCATGCTGACTATGGGCGTTTGTTCTATCGCTTATCCAGCGGGAACAGCAGAGCCTTTTCAAGTGGGGATCTCCAGAGACGATTTTATCCCTGGCCTCAAACAATTGACCGACCGCGTGCACAAGCACGGAGCCAAAATCGCTATACAGCTACAACATGCAGGTAAAACGGCAGTGAGAGATCTCGCCGAAGGCCGCGACTTGTGGGTGCCTTCCATGCCGCCACCGATGAAAACCGACATGATGCAATCACTGACGCAAGCTGAATTGGGCGCATTTATTCGCCCTAAAGCCGGCGGTAACATATCGATTAGAGTCATGGATAAAGCGGATATTACTCAAATGGTCGAATGGTTTGCCGCAGCAGCCTTACGGGCTAAAACCGCGGGCTTTGATGGCATAGAGTTACACGCCGCGCACACTTACATTATTGCGGGTTTCCTTTCGCCCTATTACAACCAACGTGAAGATGAATACGGTGGTTGCCTTGAAAACCGAGCCCGTTTATTACTCGAAGTTATCAAAGCAGTACGCCTTAAGGTTGGCGCTGACTTCCCTCTTTGGCTGCGACTTGATGCCGCTGAGCTTCGAACCCCAGGTGGCATTACCATCGATGACTGTATCGCCGTTGCCAAATTAGTCGAACAAGCCGGACTCGATGCGGTGAGCATTTCAGCCTATGCCAACACCAACAGTGGTGATGCGTTTACCGAAGCGCCTTTAGTACAAAAACCCGCAGGATTCTTAGACTGGGCAGCAGCAGTGAGCAAGAGTGTGACCATTCCTGTGATTGCCGTGGGACGTTTAGAACCTGAGCTGGCCAATCGCGCGATTAGTGAAGGCAAATGTGGTTTTGTCGCCATGGGCCGAAAACTATTGGCCGATGCTGAATTGCCGAATAAGATTCTTGAAAATCGCCCTGACGATATTCGCCCCTGTATCTATTGTTATGCCTGCGTGAGCCAAATTTTCATTAATCAAAGAGTGAAATGCGCGGTCAATCCATTTACAGGTAACGAAGCTGAACTGAACGTGATCATGACCGATAAGCCAAAGCACATCCTCGTCATCGGCGGCGGCCCTGGCGGGATGGAAGCGGCTAAAATCGCCAGTGAACGCGGTCATAAAGTGACCCTACTTGAGCGTTCAGGACGACTGGGTGGCACGCTGTTTTTTGCCGCCATGGCCTATCCAGAAAATGGCAAGTTATTGGACTACTTAAAAAATCAATTAGCACAAACTAAAGTGGATATTAAACTCAATACCGAGGCAACAATCCCCCTATTACAACAACTGGCCCCTGATGAAGTCATTGTTGCCACTGGCGCTCAACGCAACCTGCCTGATATCGCTGGCGCTAAGTTGCCACATGTCTGGTCTGGAGATGAGCTTCGCCAATTAATGACTGGTGAAGCCAATCCTAAGACCCTAAAGAAGTTAGGCGGCAGTGCTGCGTTACTACTCAAGCTCGGGGCGATGACAGGGATAACAGGCAACATTCAAGCCAGTCGAAAACTGTCAAACTTGTGGATGCCACTGGGCAAACACATCAGCATCATAGGCGGCGGTTTAGTCGGGTTAGAACTGGCTGAGTTTTTAGCGGCCAGAGGTCGGCAAGTCACCGTGCTTGAACCTGGACGAGACTTGGGGTCTGAACTTTCTATTGTTCGTCGCTGGCGCGTATTACACGAGCTAAAGCTACTCGGTGTTAACTTAATTAATCAACTGCAACTTGATGCCATTCACTCCAAGCATATTGATTACACAGATAAAGAGGGAGTGAAACAGACGCAGGCTGTCGACACTGTGATCATGGCATTAGGCACTGAGCCAGATAACCGTTTAGCTCATAAAATGACTGCCGCTGGTTTTAGCGTAACCAACATCGGCGACAGTGATGAGATTGGTTATATTGAAGGTGCACTTAAATCTGCCACTCTGACTGCAGTCTCTATTTAGCCCAAAATCCCGCTAGAGATCTTCTAGCGGGTAAACGATTGATATAACCTCCCTCTTCAAATAAGCTCATTCCAGTTAACTAATAACCCCTCTTAATTGTTACAATCCCTGCGCAACAGCAAACAATAGATTGAAAACAGACATACATAAAAGAGGTCAATATGAACAACGAACCAGAGAATAATAACCATCATTTCAGGTTTCACATGCCATTTTCTCGTATGTTTTCAGTGTTTGGTGATGACTGGTTTTCTTTAAAGGCTGAGGCATTTGCACGATTCTTTGGTACGCCTGTTTTTCTCATCGCGCAAACCATCATTGTTGCTACCTGGATCACCCTCAATTTAACGGGTATCGTAAAATTTGATTTATATCCTTTCATATTACTAAATTTAGCTTTTAGTCTTCAGGCTGCTTACGCTGCACCATTAATTCTTCTGGCTCAAACTCGCCAAGCAGACAGAGATAAAGTGCACGCAGAAGCCGATGCTCAACATAGAGAGTCCCTCGCATCAGCGAGTGAAGAAAGAGAAATATTTGCTAGAAAGCAATCTGAACAATTACTGCAGCTAATGGAGCGAAATAATAAGCTCACAGAGATCACAATAGGATTAAGTGAGCGAATTGAGTCGCTCACAAAGGAGATACACGGCAAATTTATTGACGAAAAAAAATGATGCCTGTTCGATGTTAGCGTGTTTGAGTTTAACCACACTTTCTTAAAGTAAACATCTGGTAGCCAAACTGACCAAGATAGTTGCTGTAGATGTCGATCTCTTTACTGATGTCTTTTATTGCTTGAGAGTCTTGCATTTCAGGTTGCAGTGCTTCGACGCGCAATCTCAATGGCTCATAGTAGCTCTGCCATGCTTGGCGACTGAGCGTAAAACTATTGATGACCTCATAGCCAGCAGTTTCCATCTGTTTAACGCGAACCGCAACCGTTTGCATATCTGGATATTGATTCTTCCAGAACGCAACAGCTTCCTCATTCGGCGTATCGGTCAACCAAACTAAGTCGCTTATCATCAAAATACCCTCGTCATCAAGCAGAGGGCGCCATTGAGATAACGCCTTGGTCACGCCCATAATGTACGCGCTACCTTCAGCCCATATCAGATCGAAACTCGCTTCGTTAAAAGGTAACTCTGTCATACTGGCACAAACTGTATCGAGTCGAGATCCCAAGCCATCAGCCTCAAAACGCTCTTTGAGACTTGTCAGTGCAGACTCTTCGTTATCAACCGTAGTGATCGATGCAACAGTATTATTTGCCAGAACCTTAGTGGCAAGCCCTTTACCACAGCCTATTTCAAGGATCGCTTTCGGTGACTTAGGTAAAGACGATAATGCTTTTAGTGTTTCACTTTCGCTACCTGGCGCCCATCGTTCAAGAGCTTCAAATATTTTCATAAAATCAGTCATATACTGTTCGTGTTCGTTCATGTCTTTTGATAACCATTTTAATCGCAACGCTTCTTTTTCACTGAAGCCCTGCTTCATTAACCAATCTAAATGCACATCTGGCGCTAATGTATCCACGCTTTCATGCCATGTTCTTAGAGTGCCTTCTCCAAGCATTGCCGCAAGTAATTCTCGTGATTGCTGTTTACTATTAATTTCCGCATCTAACTTAAGCAGACGACTTGCTAACAGTTTGCGATCAACTTTTGCTTCCAAGCACGCTTTGCACTCTTTTAGGCTTAAGCCTCCAGCCTGAAGTTTCTGAATTAAACGAATACGTTGAAGATCGTAGTCGCTGTAAATCCTATATCCATTATCCTGCCTTTGGCCTTTTATCAGTCCTTGGTTTTCATAATAGAGCAGAGCAGTGCGTGATAAGCCGACTTTTACAGCAAGTTCTGATATTCGATACACAGTGATGACTCTACTCAATGATTTGAATAGGAACACTCTAAACTATAAAGCTATAGACAGGTCAATGATAAGTTGAGCGGTGACGAGATCTTTTTGGGCAATAGTGTCCAAGCAACACTTTCACACATCGCCTTCTGTGAGATACTTTGTCTGCGAGCTATTGATACATTACTTACTGAGTTGACAGAGATAAAGCCCATGCAGAAGCCGATGCGCTTCATAGAGAGTCCCTTGCACAGGCATCTGAACAACGAGAAATTTTTGCTAGGAAGCAATCTGAACAATTGCTGGATTTAATGGAGCGAAATACCAAGCTCACAGAAATGACCATAGGCCTAAGTGAAACCATTGAGTCGCTCACAAAGGAGATACACGGCAAGTTTGTTAATGAGGAAAAGTCATAATACTGAGTATTCGAATAAGGGCTGATTATATTTTTATGCAGCTTATTATCCCCACTGTTGTTGTCATCCTGGATCTATTTCTGGATGACAGCAACACAATGTCGAATATGAGGTAATAATCATGCCCCCTTTGTAATTAATAATGAGAATTCATTAGGCTTTGAGCAACATATCTATTGTTCTATTGTTCTATTGTTCTATTGTTCTATTGTTCTATTGTTCTATTTTTCTATTTTTCTATTGTTCTCTGACTGCTTAACCACTTTATTAAAAGTTCCAATCTACATTCCAAAAAACCATTAGTATCAACATTCTTTAATTTGATAATAACACTTTTAATATTTTCTATTGTAATTACTTCTGAATTACAAATTCTAAAAACAAAAGAGTAATATTCAAACAAAACATCTACTTGCTGCTCACTCTCATTACTACTTAGCGATAACTCATCCTCCACCTTTGAAAGATACTTTACATAGCTACTTATAAAATCATGTTCTTTTTCATTAAACTCCATGATTTTATCTGTTATTAGATTTACGGTTAGACTTAACTTATTTCCATCAAACTGACCATTCTCAAAATATCTAAAGTTAAGTGGGTATCCATAAGTGAAAGAATAAATCCCAATTGCAGGTGTCTGCTCTATCGCATTGATAATTTCAAAAACATAGCGGTCTAGTATGCCATAAGAGACTAATGGAACTCCATTAACTTGATGTTTGTCATATTTAAAACCAACAGAGTATCTATCATCTATTTTTTTGAGGTAGATTATGATATTCCCCACGGTTTTTTGCTTTATGTACCCATGTTTTTTAAGTATTTTCCTAATTTCTGTTTTCATCTCCCCTCTCTTTAACATATTTTCTCTACTTTAGAGTAACTCTGAACTAAATTCCTCGTTTTCAACTACTCACTAAAAATTATAAAAAATATTATTATTTACAGGTTTATTCCAGAACCCCAACTTTTGAAGTAATAAAACTCCGGACGGTGAAACCAGCGTAGGGAAACTGAAAGATGTTGATTTATTTACATGTGAAACAGGCTGTCCATTCACAAACATAGTATCTACATTAGTATACTCCTTCGGAGATGCTCTAAAATCAGTGCCTATTTCAGCTTGTAAGTGAACTATAAAATATTTCTGATCTGGATTATTTTTTGTATTGAATTTAAAGTAAAGCCAAAAGTGAGAGTCATCCCAAATCAATGTTTGATGCTGATACTGTATATAACTTGCTTGAGTGCTTTCAATAACATTGTAATGTTCATTTAAAGCAGTAACCTGGGGGATATACGCAAACTTATGGTCGACATAAAATGAGCGAATCCCATACAAATGTTCTCCACGTTCTTTTGGTAATTCAAAAAACATGTAATTTGTTTGAAAGCCATTTAACCTTATCAAATCAGCATTCTCTTCCATTGTGAACGTAATTTCATCCTTGAAGCTAGTTACGTTAAGTTCATTTAGAGGCTTACAACATTCAAGACCATAATAATAATAAAACCTTTCTTGATAGTTCTTTTCTCCCCCAACTATTTTAGGTGTATGTCTACCTGCACAACTAACAGTAAAAAGAGCTACTAATGTAATAAAAAAAATCTTAAAAAATAATTGCATTTAGTTTCCTTTCTATCTAAAAATATAAAACTAAGCCAACATCTTAATAACTTGCGTTACTTAAAACCACTTACTTATATGATAGTCCTAGTGCAATTCATTGGCCTACTGGTGGTTGCCACAATTCAACCTTGTTGCCTTCAGGATCGATGACCCACGCAAACTTGCCGAACTCTGAATCTTCACGCTCATCGAGCACGTTGCAGCCCTCAGTCTTCAGTACAGCAACCAAAGCATCTAGGTCTTCAACGCGGTAGTTAACCATGAATGAAGCATTGCTTGGTGCAAACTGCTCGCCACTGTCTGAACCAATACACCAGACGGTCGTGCCGCCTGTCGGTTTACCCTCTGAATCAATCCAATTAAATGCTGTACCGCCCCAATCCTGAACATCTACGCCGAGATGATTTTTATACCAAGCCTGCAAAGCTGCTGGATCATTTGCCTTGAAAAAGATACCGCCGATACCCGTCACTCGCTTCATGTAAACCTCCTGTATGTGCAGATGGGATGACGCCAGCTCAGCAAACCTATTTCTAAAGCCACTTCTGCAAAGCTATTGATTAATTCTTACCCTAACAAAATAGTGCTGCAATAACGAGCACACTTAATTTAGAAGCGGTACATCAATAAAGCCTTACTGCAAACGGTCGGTAACAATGAAGCGAAAAATCACAAGCAATCTTCATTCAACGGCGAGGTAACATTCGGCTTTATACACATCAAAAAAAACGCCAAATGTCATTGCTAATAACATTTGGCATTCGTCCTGTGATGTGACTTTTGTCGATAAAGTTAGTCGCTAAGCTCACCGAAACGGGCGAGGTGAAAATCTCCATCACCGAGGCACATCTGCGCCACTCGGATCCGTTTCAGATACAGACCAACATCCAGTTCATCGGTGACGCCTATGCCACCGTGCATCTGAATGGCCTCCCTAGTTAACATGTCTGCCATGGTGCCGACTTTCCACTTTGCTAAGCTGGCAGCCATTGCGAACGCCTTAACCGCTGCTTGTTGCTCTACACTTTGTTGCTGGCTGGCACCTTGTTGCAGAGTGTCATCTTGATGAGGGCTAATAGCATCTGCCAAATCAAAGCCTGAAATGACGGTACTGCGTGCTAATTCAAGCTCTACAAAGCATTGTGCTGCTCTGTGTTGTAGTGCTTGAAAGCTGCCGATTTTCGCATCGAACTGTTCACGGGTTTTCAGGTATTCTAAGGTCATAGCAAACAAGGAGTGACACGCGCCAAGCATCTCACTGGCTAAGCATAAACGCCCTAAATCAAGGGCCGGTTCTAACGCAGCTTGACCTGTCCCCGCCTTTCCCAATAACGAATCAGCGTCAACTTTCACACCATCAAAACCAATACGGCTATATTGACGACTATCGATTAAGGATAGGTTTTGGTGAGTAAATCCAGCATCTGCAGGCACTAGAAATAGGCTCATTTCGGTATCATCATCAATCTTAGCCGCGACGATTAAGGCATCAGCCCCGTGAGCGTCCATCACTAATACCTTGTCACCAACAAGCTGATAGCCATCTTTGACGCTACTAGCTGTTAAGCCAACTTGTGACCCTTGATGACGTGCTTGCTCATCCAGTGCTAGGGCAACCCGTTTGTCACCACTGATGATATCTTCTAGCAGTTGGCATTGATCAGTACTGAGCTGATTGGAACGAGCAAAATGCTGCAAAACAGTGCCACATAGCACCACGCTAGATAACAGTGGCGAGGCTGTGAGATGTTGCCCCATGGCTTCAAATATGCCTCCCATGCCTTTGTGTCCAAAGGCCAAGCCACCGTATGTCTCATCAAAGCAGATGGCATTCCAGCCCATCTCAACAATCTGTTGATTAATGCTTGGATCGAACCCTAGTAACGATGGATGATCTCGTTGGGCGCGCATGGCTGAAACAGGGCTTTGTTCTGCAAAAAATGACTGGGCTGTATCCACCAGCATGCGTTCATCTTGGTTATACACAAGGCTCATGATTGCTCTCCCTTGGTCTGACTCGTTTGCGCATTATCAGCAGCTTTGGCTTTATCAGGCAGGCCTAAGATACGCTTGGCAATCACATTCAATTGGATCTCAGAAGATCCACCCGCAATGGTCTGAGCAAAACTGTTGAGCCAAGCTCGGGTGATACCTAGCTCCTGCTCGCTAAAGCTATCGTCCTGCCAACCTAAGGCGCGATAACCCATCACATCCAGTAGGAGTTCAAACTTCACTTTCTCCTGCTCGGTGTGCACCAACTTCATAATAGACATTAACCCTGTGACATTAATGCCAGCTCGAGCCTCTTCGCCCATGCGTTTCACGGTCAACTGATAAGCTCGCTCCTCCATATCACAAGCCAATACTCTGGTGTGAAGTGCTTCATCGGCAGGGCTATGAGGTTGAGGCAGATAATCATGCACCAAAGACATCAAATCAAAATGGGTCGGCAGACTGAACTCACCAAACTTAGACATGGCGCTGCGTTCATGTTGCAGCAACAACTTGGCCAGTGGCCAACCATTATTAAGCTCACCAATCAGGTTATCTTTCGGCACTTTGACATTGTCAAAAAAGACTTCACAGAAGGTGGATTTACCACTGATCAAATCAATGGGCACCGCCTGCACGCCTTCACTGTGCATATCGAGCACTAACAAGCTGATGCCTTGATGTTTAGTGGTGTTTGGGTCGGTTCGCACTAAGGCATACATGGCATCAGACTTATCACCATAAGAGGTCCAGATTTTGGCACCATTAACCAAATAATGATCGCCCATATCTTGGGCACTAGTGCGGATGTTGGCCAGATCTGACCCCGCATTAGGCTCACTAAAACCTTGGCACCAGCGCACCTCGCCTTTGGCCATTGGCGTTAACAATCTTTGCTGCTGTTCTGGCGTACCATATTTCAATAGTACTGGGCCGAGCATCCAGATCCCTAAATTGATTTGGGCCGGTCTGCAATGCAGTCTGCGGATCTCACTTTCCAATACGTTAACTTGCTCATCAGATAAGCCACCGCCCCCCAAGGTTAGCGGCCAACTTGGGCAGAACCAGCCTTTATCGCGCATACGTTCAAACCAAAGGCGCTGATCTAGCGAGGTAAATTCGACCTCGCTTGCGCCCCAAATCAATTCGCCTTCAGGCGTCGGCGTTCTCAATGACGGCGGACAATTGTCCTCTAGCCATTGCCGAGTTTGCGCCCTAAAAAGTTCAATATCACTCATCCATCCTATCCTTAGCGTCCTGAACGCGGCATTCCAAGCCCAAATTGAGCAATAAGCTCACGCTGGATCTCATTGGTTCCCCCACCGAAAGTGAGCGTGACTGATGCCCGCACTTCGTACTCAAGTTCGCCTTCCAGTAATGACGCTGCAGAGCCATGACGCACCATACCGTTAGCGCCAACAATATCTTGTAAACGCCTGAGTATTTCAATCGCTGACTCTGAGCCATACACCTTAGTGATTGAGGCCAAAGCGACATCCATTTGCCCCTTTTCGAGATCGGCGGCAATTCTAAAATTGATTAAACGCATCGCTTCAAGTCGAGCATAACATTCTGCTAAGGCACTGCGAACCCAAGGTTTATCTGTGCCACGCTGTCCCTGTTCATCTGGTTGTTTAGCCCAAAGATAAACACGCTTAAACAGCGACACCACTTTGTCTGACCATGAACCTAATCCCAATCGCTCATGATTGAGCTGCGAAGTGATCAATCTCCAGCCGCCATTAAGCTCGCCCACTAACATCTCACGTGGAACGCGAACATCATCATAATAGGTAGCTGCTGTCGGATTCGAACTGGTCGGTATTGTCGTATGTGAATAGCCTTCAGCCTGAGTATCTACAATCATAATCGACACCCCTTTATGGCGCGGTAATTCATTGTCAGTACGGGCGGCCAACCAGATATAATCAGCAGAGTCAGCCCCAGAGGTCCATAGCTTATTGCCATTAACAATAAACTCATCTCCCTCAATGCGGGCATTGGTTTTCAGGGTCGCGAGATCAGAACCTGCATTTGGCTCAGAGTACCCAATAGCAAAATTAATGTCGCCTCGGGCGATACCAGGCAAAAACTTCTCTTTTTGCAGAGCGGTGCCGTAGCTCATTAATGCTGGGCCAACGGTACTGATGGTCACAAAAGGGAGCGGCGCACCAGCAATATTGGCTTCTTCAAAAAAAATCAGCTGCTCCGTTGCTTGATAGCCTTGGCCACCATACTCCTTGGGCCAGCCTACCGCCAACCAGCCGTCTTTGCCCATCTGTTGTATCAGCTTACGATACTCATCACCGCCCTCTTTGCCACGCATTTGCGCTTTGAGCTCAGGGGACATCAAATTGGTAAAATAATCACGAATTTCACAACGCAGTTTCTGCTGCTCTGGAGTTAAATCAACGAACATAGCGCCTCCCTATTCTGCACTTAAGATCAGCCCACTGGTGGGTACACCTGTTCCGGCAGTCACTAAAACATTGCGAACATTGTCCACCTGATTCACTGCGGTGCCGCGTACCTGACGTACCGCTTCGGCAACGCCATTCATACCGTGGATATAGGCTTCACCTAACTGTCCGCCATGAGGATTTATGGGTAATTTCCCGCCGCGAGCATGATGGCCAGCACGAATAAACTCCTTTGCTTGTCCACGTTCAGCAAAGCCAAACTCCTCTAGCTGTGGCAGCACAAAGGGAGTGAAATGGTCATAAATAATCGCCGTTTGAAAATCATCAGGCGTCAAGCCTGATTGCGCGTATAGCTCTTTGGCAACGATGCCCATTTCTGGCAGGCCTGTAATATCATCTCGGTAGTAAGAGGTCATGATTTGCTGACCTTCCGCGATGCCTTGAGCGCCGGCTTTAATCACCACGGTATTGGGGCTCAGATCTCGTGCTCGCTCAACGCTGGTGATCACCATCGCCACTGCGCCATCTGATTCCTGACAGCAATCGAGCAGATGCAAAGGCTCACAGATCCAACGTGACGCTTGATGATCTTCAAGGCTAATGGGTTTGTCGTAGAAAAAAGCCTTAGGGTTGGTTGCAGCAAAATCTCGCGCTGCCACGGCTATCCGACCAAAGTCTTCAGATGTGGCGCCATATTCATGCATGTAGCGCTGGGCGAACATGCCTACCCAGGCTGCGGGGGTGTGAAAACCATGGGGCATGTACCAGCCATAATTCACATTTTCGAAAATAGGTGATGAGGCAAAACCATAATTCCCAGTGCCAAATCGATACCACGATCGCTCGTTCATAGCGCGATAGACCACCACGGTCTTCGCCACGCCGCTGGCCACAGCCATGGCAGCATGCATGATGGGCGCACAAGCAGCGCCGCCACCATGGGGGATTTGAGAGAAAAATTTAACCTCTTTGCAGCCGAGTAGTCGAGCGACTTCATATTCAGGAACCTTGTCCACTGAATAGGAACAGAAACCGTCAACTTCACTTGGGTCTATACCTGCGTCTTTGAGCGCTGCTAACGTCGCCTCCATGGCTAACTTAAGTTCAGTTCGACCAGAGTTTTTAGAAAATTCGGTAGCGCCTAAACCAACAATTGCCGCTTTACCACTGATAGATGCCGTCATGGCGATTCTCCTTTTATTGCGGCAATACCAATGACACTGTGCCACTGACATGGGTACCCATGGAATTTTTGCCCTTAAGGCTGACTTCAACTTTACGGCTTGCAGGATCTACGGCCGTCACTTCTCCATTAAAGGCTAAGTTGTCACCGGGATAGTTAGGCATACCAAGTCTGATCTTGAGATCAACAAAACGTGCAGCAGGCCCTGTCCATTGCTCAACAAAGCGCTGTACTAATGCATTGGTGGTTAAAATATTCATAAAGATATGCGGCGATCCAAGTTCGATGGCGGCATCTTTATCGTGGTGGCCGGGGAAATAATCACGCGTCGCGATAGCGCCCCCCGTAATTAATGCCACGGTGACGGGAATATCTAAGGCGTTCAAGCTGTCACCGATGCTGACATCTTGGAAACGTTTCATCGGGTAATTATTATTGGTTTTCATCGAGATCATACTTCCATCCAAGCTTATCATTAGCGGTTAACCAGTCACCTAAACGTTCGGCAATGGCACGACTGCCCCCAAGTCCTAGACCTAGGGCTCGACTCCAATAGAGGAAACGGTGGATCGGGTAACTCACATCCACGCCAAATCCGCCGTGAACATGTAGACATTTATGGCCTATCAGATGCCCGGCTTCACAGGCTTGCCACGCGGTCGCTAGGGCTTCACTTTCAGCCCCAAGCCCTGCATCTAAGCGATAGCAAAGCTGCCATAGATTTGAACGCAAGGTTTCCAACGCGATACGGCAATCAGCCATGGTCATCTGTACTGCTTGGAAACTGGCGATTTGTCTATCAAACTGACGGCGCTCTGTGATGTAATCAACAGTGCGCCCTATTTGCTCTTCACTGACTCCTAACTGCAATGCCGCTTGAGCAGCGATGGCTCTAGGTTCAAGCCAAGAAAAGGCAGGTTCAGCCAGCAAACATTCTGCTGTGACAACACAGTTGTCAAAATGCAGGTCTGTCACCTGCTCGCCTTGGGTTAATACCCCATTGATAGCCTCAATACCTGCGCTATTAAGATCAACTAAGACTAATCGTGTTTGACTTGATAGTCTGGCAGGCACCAGTGCATAGCGAGCCGATGCCGCGCTTGCTACCGCCGCTAAGCGACCACTGAGAATGTAGCCATCAGAGGTTTGTGTAGCCTCGACATCACAGGTATCTGCTGACATCACAGGTAAATTCAAGGTCAGTAATTCAGCGGCCTCGGCAGCTGCCAAAATAATTGGCATCAAGCTGTCATCACCAAACTGAGTTAAGCAGGCTGCCGCTAACTGGTGTCGCCACAAAGGCACCTGACCCAGAGCAGCGCCTTGAGCTTGCAGCACTAACATAAGCTCTGTCATACCAAGCCCACTGCCACCAACAGATTCAGGTATATACAGCCCATGTAACCCCGTTTCAACACAGGTCTGCCAAAGCGCCTGCATATGAGGGGCGGGGGCGGCATTCGCTTCAATGGAAGTTAATCCATCAAACTCGCGTAAATACTCATCGGTGCAACAATCATTGAAGATACCTTTTGCCATGTCAGCGATAGCGACTTGTTCTTCAGTTAATGAAAAATCCATAAGGTCTCCTATTTGTCACTTGCGGGGATGCGGAACATAGGCAGACATAGATCGCCATCAAAATGTTCAAAGCTCACTTCAACCTGTTGGCCTATGGCCACATCCTTAGAGTCGATATCGATCAATCCCGCCGCCAAACGTACACCTTCATCTAACTGGATGAGACCGATAGGATTGGGATGGTCGAAAGGCGGCACTTCTGGGTAATGCATCACCACAAAAGAGAAGATCTCACCTTTACCGCTAACCACTGAGTAATCGAGTTCAAAAGAGTGACAATGCATACACACTGGCGCTGGAGGATGCTGCAACTTGTCACAGCTTTGGCAGTGTTGAATTCTCAATTCTCCCGCCTCGCAACCTTCCCAGAAAAAGCGAGTGTCATCGCTCAACCCAGGTTTAGGACGCTTGCTCACTGGAAAGCTTTGCTCGGTTTTTTCCGCACTAGGCTTAGCTGCTTCAGCTTTTGCAGGCTTGAACTTAAACACCCTAAATAGCAGCTCACCGACTTTGTCATCTTCGCCGCCATCATCTGCTTGTGAGAAATAGCTCATCACCAAGGTGACAAAAAAACCCGTGCCTAAAGCGGTCTGCTTCTCATCACTGATGGCATCGAAACGTGTGGTGTAATACAGCTTTTCACCCATTTTTACATAGCGTTCAAAGCTGAGTTCTGAGTTCACTGCGACCACTGCGGCATAACCCTGTGACTCAATGATTTTCAGCACACTGTAAGGATTTTCATCGCTTGAACCGGGGGCATAATTATCTTGATAAAAGCCCGCTTCACACCAGCTTTGCAGCATTGCTGGTGGTGCTACGATGCCATCAAATTCTGTGGTTTTCGCGTAGGTTTCATCGGTATAAAGGGGGTTATCGACACCCATTACTTCACACCATTGGCGCACCATTGCTGGGTTAATGGTATCCCAAGCATAAAGACGACCATATTCTCGGCCCACCATCTCGCGTATTGGGGTCAACCATGGGTAATCAGCCAAAATAAAGTCTCCTGCAGTAAAGTATTAAAGTTGTTTCGTATAACAATGGATATGAGGTTTACGACCCCATAAACGCTGGCATTTCACCGCCACCATTGAGGAGTAAATTAGAACCGCTGGCATACACAGCATTTTTTGAAGCCAGATACAGGCAGGCACTTGCGATATCGTCAGGTTCAGCCAAACGTCCGGCTGGGATGGTCTTAGCCACTGCCGCAATACCGTCATCATCGCCATAGTGCAGATAGGATTGCTCGGTTTTAACTAAACCAGGGCTGACCGCCATCACTCTCACTTTGGGGGCCCATTCAACCGCTAATGACTGAACCAATGACAACACTCCAGCTTTAGCCGCGCCATAAGCAGCGGTGCCCGGTGAAGCGCGCATCGCACTGATACTGCCAATGAATAACATGACCCCGCCGTCGGCTTGAGCTTGCATCAACTGGTTAGCCTGCTGCGCGACATGCAAAGGGGCTATCAAATTGAGTCGTAATATGCTCTCGTGAAATCTAGGTGAAGCCTTATCAGCAAGGGCAAAAGGGCTACCACCCGCGTTATTGATAAGCACATCAAGACGCCCATATTGTTGTTTAATCTGTGAGAAAAGCGCTTCTATGGACGCTAGAACTTTGAGGTCTGCACTGATAAATGTCGCCTTACGTCCCTCAACTTCCGGTAAGTGTTCGACAGTTTGGCGGCCACAAACGATCACTTGGGCTCCTGCTGCCAGAAATGACTGTGCGATACCCGCGCCAATGCCCTTCGTACCTCCAGTGACCAACACGACCTTGTTGTCATAATCAAACTGCATACTTCTCTCCATTGCTTTTGTCTCGTTCACACTGCTCATCCATCTGAAATGAATGACTTATATAATTACCATTTAGCAGGCAAGGTCATCTTCGTCTAAATGGACGATGTCTATCCTGTGCGAGAAAGACAGCATGATGGGTAAGATCCCGTAATCATTTAGCCAAGGAGCCTACCGATGGCGAACGCTTCATCAGATACCGTCTTGCTTGAACGACTAGAAGAAGGCATCGCCCTACTTTCACTTAATCGCCCAACAGCCACTAACGCCTTAAGCCTTGAGCTGCAGCAATGTTTGTCTGATTATTTTGTACAGTTATCTGCCGACAGCAGTGTGCGCTGTATCGTGCTCACTGGTGGCGATAAAGTGTTTGCTGCAGGTGGAGACATTACGGGGTTACTAGAGGCCGACCCTATCGATATTTACCAGCGTCATACCGAACGTTTGTGGGCACCGATAGAGCAATGTCCTAAGCCGGTAATTGCCGCAGTATGTGGTTACGCCTATGGCGGTGGCTGCGAACTGGCGATGCTCGCAGACATCATTATTGCAGGCGAAGGAGCCTCTTTTTGTCAGCCAGAGATCGCGATTGGGATCATGCCAGGAATAGGTGGCACCCAACGTTTGGTGCGTGCCGTAGGTAAGGCGAAAGCGATGCAGATGGCATTAACTGGCCGCCCCATTACCGCCAATGAAGCTTGGATAAGCGGCTTGGTCAGTGAAATATGCAGCGATGAAGAGGTGCTAGACCGCGCGCTAAAATGTGCTCAACGTATCGCCCGCATGCCTCCTTTAGCGGCGGAGCAAATTAAAGAAGTGATTCTGGCTGGCATGGATGCGCCTCTTGCCACCGCAATGATGTTAGAACGCAAAGCGAATGCCATTCTGTTTGCCTCAAAAGATCAGCAAGAAGGAATGACCGCCTTTTTAGAGAAACGTCACCCCAAATTTACCGGCCAATAATGCTGACTTGTAAATCGCCAGCCAAAAAAATAGCTATCAGTCACGATAGCTATTTTTTTATCTCTTTTATTTAGATCTGAAGTTTGTGATTTAAGCTTTATCAGCCAACGAAACGTTTTGAACAGTCACAGGCCATGTCGCAGATGATTCATCCGTTTCAGTGCTATTCTTCTGCCTCAATCCCTTAGTCAAGGGGCCTGCAAACAAGAGCGCTGCCACAATGCTCGAACCGAATGCCCACAGTAACAACCAAGCGTAACCAAGTTCGAATAACTGCCCAGCGAGCCCAGGACCTACCATCGAGCTTAACGCGAAAGCCGTAGGGATCAACATAATTCCTCGTCCCTTAGGATCCAATCTTGCGACCGCTGCGGTTTGGTACACACAACCCCAAGTGAACCCCACTTCCCAAATCCACGCGCCCAGAGCAAAGGTGATAAAACTGTCTGCACGCCACAACAACACCAGCCCGAAAGTGATCACCAGTAACACTAAAGCGTATGGCCAACGTAGACCCAAGCGCTCACCGACCAAAGCGATCACTAACGCCGCACCACCACCCAATAACTTTAATACTGCAAACACAGTGCCCATTTCAGCTGGTGCCAATTCAAGGCTATTACCGATACGTTCAAGGAATGCCCAGAGTCCGATATTGCCCGCCCCGAACACAAAGAACGCAGCCAGAGCACACCAAACAATAGGGTCGATATACTTTATTGGATTTTTAGTTGCTTCATCTTTCGGTGCGGTGGCTTCGGTTTGCGCTGAAGTGGGTTCACCATTCAGTTCGTCACCGCTTTTGACTTGCATATTGGCTATCTGTTGGTTGTTTGATGGTAGTAAGAAAACACTGGTACTGAGTATCAGAATCACCGCACTCAAGGCCAAGGCTGTGCCTTGAAAACCAAATTGTATGGTGATAAACGCAGGTAAGATAAACAGCACTAAAGCAGTCACACTGAGCTCGACACCTTGACGTAACCCTAAAGCTCGCTCTTTGTTGGCCATCTGCCCCATGATCCTCAGACCTAGGCAGGTCATTAAGGCGGCAAAGAATCCCACCAAAGCCCATAAAGGTGCTTGCCATTCAACTGAAGCGAATGACGAACAGACCAATGCACTGATGGCACCGAAGGCACAGATAATGGTGAGTTTTCGCCAACAGATCCTTTCGATCACAAAAACTGAGGCTAACGTACCGATAAAATAGCCACTAAAACAAACCGAGCCTAACATGCCAGTTTGTTGCAAAGTGAGTTCAAAACTATCGGCTAAGGAGCCTAATAAGATAGGCAACGCATTGAATGGCAAGCCGCCAATGGTTGATGCAAAACTGGCGGCGATCATCAAGGTAAAAACTTGTTTTCCTTCACGAGTCATCGTATTTCCCTCTGTAGATAGACTAACTTAATAGCAACTATTCTACGGAGGGAGTAAAGGCTAACAACCTGCAAGTGGACTAATACTCTTCCGATTAAATCATCTTATAGGGTGTCTTTATCATTATCTTTATAGCCCAGTGCCGCGACACTGTTAAGGAAGATCCGCACCAGTTCGGTTTGGCGTCTAACCCCTGTTTTAGAGAAGATTGAACGCAAGTGTGCTCTGCCAGTGTTACGACGAATATTCAATGCTTCTGCTGCCTCCTCAAGTGACAAACCATTGGTTAACTGTAAAGACAGTGCCGTTTCAGCAGGGGTTAATCCGAACAGTTTTTTGATCACATCGCTGTTTGCTTGAGACTTAGCAACGGCATCACGAATATAGACAATCGCCTCAGCTTGCCCTTTACCATTTGCCCAATTCAGACTCGGGATCACTTCAATGACGATACCTAAGTTCACTTCTCCCGAGGGACGCGTCACTGACATGGCTTCTGGTAACATCAAGCTATCTTCCTCTCTTGAATGCTCAAAAGCACTGTGGATCAGCTGCTTTAATTCACGGTTATCACTGGAGGATTCTGCCGCTAATTTCCCATTAACCATTTTCAGTCCATCAGCAGAATCGAGGATCTGTTTAGCGAATAGGTTTTGATCTAATACTCGCCCTTGATCATCGATTTTCATGGTCGCAATAGATAATCGGCCAATGGCTTTTGAGTAGGTAGAACCCAGTGAATTACTGCGTTCAAGCTGTAGATTAATACTCAAAGCTCGACGTAAGTGAGGCACCAGAAATTGACAAAGCTCTTTGTCTTCTTCTGAAAAAGGCTCAGCACCTTGAGCTCGAGTGATACGAAAACGCAGATTACTTGCTTCGGAGGTGGATATATCGACGGCCATCACATGGAACACATCATTAGGCTCACACCAGTGAATGCGGTAGGAGCTATTCAGCCAATCCTCTTCATCCATAATATCTGGCACTGTAAAGACGGTATCCGCTTTCTGATTCGTAAAGGGCGTTAAGGTGTATCGGTAAGGTAAGTATTGAGCATCAGACTTGTCTTTTAAATCTTCTCCGACAGCAATCATGACACCAAGATCATCGTCATCATCGAGATAGGGAGATTTCAGTATTAATGTCACGTAGTTAGCATCAAATAGTTTTCGTATTTGATTTAAAGGGACTGACCAGTTTAAGTTATTTTGAGCGGCCTCATAAATCGACTCAACTAAGCCATTGTATTTATCTAGATCCAAATTGATATTTGCCAAATCATCCACCTATTATTATTGTTTTAAGGATAGGCAAGAGTCTCGGCCAACTCGTTGGCCGGACACGTTTTATCATGTTTTATGGTATCTATATCGCAATAGATTCAGTCAACTCAGGTACAGCGGTGAAAAGGTCACTCACAAGGCCGTAATCCGCTATCTGGAAGATAGGTGCGTCAGGATCCTTATTGATGGCCACAATCACTTTAGCATCGCTCATACCGGCAATATGTTGGATGGCACCTGAAATCCCAACCGCAATATACAGATCTGGCGCGACTATTTTTCCTGTTTGTCCCACTTGATAATCATTGGAAACAAAACCTGCATCGACAGCAGCCCGAGAAGCACCTAATGCAGCACTTAGACTGTCAGCCAATGGTTCAAGCAGTTGCTTAAAGTTCTCACCATTACCTAGGCCTCGACCACCTGAAACAACTATTTTTGCATCACTCAATACCGGTCTATCAGATTGGTTCAATTCGCGGCTTAGCAAACTGGATAACCCTAAATCAACTGCGGCTTCTCCCCTGATAATCGCAGCTTTTCCTTGGTACTGAGCTTTGTCAAAAGCGGTTTGTCGAATGGTCAACACCTGTACAGGCTCTTGCGTATTGCAAGTCAACATGATGTTTCCAGCATATATAGGTCTGACATACTTGCCAAGCCCATTTATCTGAATTACATCAGAAATTTGTGTAACATCAAGTAACGCAGCTATCCGTGGAGAGACATTTTTACCCAGTGCACTACTGGCACAGATCACCGCTTTATAGCCTTGTGTCTCCACGAGGTCAACCACCAAGGCTGCCAGATTTTCTGCTAGTCCATCACGGTAATGACTCGCATCAACATGAACAACCTGACTCAGCCCCTCTAAGGTACTTGCTTGCTCTGTAACCCCTTGGCATTCGCTTCCCGCCACTAACAGATCAATGGTAGTTTCCTGGTCATATTTTGCCAGCTCAACAGCAGCGTTAACCGCGTGTAAACTGGCCTCAGCCAAGGTGGTATTATCGTGTTCCGCTATGACTAAAATTCGCATACTTAATTCCTTATTTACCCTGCTATATCACTCGTGCTTCTTGTCGTAACTTAGTCAATAACTCACCGACATCAGCAACCATCACGCCAGCACTTCGCACTGAAGGTGCAGCATAATTGACTGCTTCGACTCGCGGTTTTACATCGACACCTAGCGTCTCAATTGCGATCACTTCAAGGGGTTTACGCTTGGCTTTCATGATATTGGGTAGCGACGCATACCTGGGTTCATTCAGGCGTAAATCACAGGTCACCACCGCTGGCATGGATAGCGATAACGTCTCTAATCCACCATCTATTTCACGTGTCACATTCAACTTGTCACCGTCAAACGCTAATTCAGAGGCAAAAGTGCCTTGTGACCAACCTAATAAAGCCGACAGCATTTGCCCGGTTTGATTACAGTCATCATCGATGGCTTGTTTGCCGCAAATAATCAGATCAGGACTTTCATTATTGGCGATTTGTCGCAGCGTTTTTGCCACCGCTAAAGGCTCTAACTCAGCATCTGTTTCCACCAATATGGCGCGATCGGCACCAACGGCCAGCGCACCCCGTAGCGTTTCTTGGCAGGTTTTGTTACCGCAACTCACCACGACCACTTCGCTGGCAATTCCTGCCTCTTTTAACTTAACCGCCGCTTCGATGGCAATCTCGTCAAAAGGGTTGATGGACATCTTCACGTTAGCCAAATCAACACCGCTACCATCGGACTTTGCCCGCACCTTAATATTAAAATCAACGACCCGTTTTACAGGCACTAAAATCTTCATGGTTTTATCCTTCTTGATACTTTGGCACTGCGCTTCATTAATAATCGTTGTAACCAATATCACCTGCGGTATAGAGGGTATGTCGATTAAATTTAGACAAGGGGATATCCTTCGCAATTCGCGTCACCAGATCTGGATTGGCTATAAAATGACGAGCAAATGACACCGCTTGTCCCGTACCAGCTGAAATTGCATCCTCAGCCCGCTGTGGGTTAAAGCCATCGTTTAAGATAAGCGATCCCTGAAAATAGGTTTGGGCTAACGCAAATGCATCAAGTTCAGCAAGCGGTGAGCGCATCACATGCAAATAAGCCAAATTCAGATCGGCAATACCTTGTAATAATGCAATGTGGCTGGCACTGGCATCATCATCTGTGGCGTCATTAAAACTATTACCCGGATTGATCCTCAGTCCGACTCGCCCTCCGCCCATGACCTCTGTCATGGCTGTTAGGCATTCAACCGCAAAACGACTGCGGTTTTCAGCGCTGCCACCGTATTTATCGCTGCGTTGATTGGTGCCAGAGCATAAAAACTGCATCGGTAAATAGCCGCTAGTACAGTGAAGCTCTACCCCATCAAAACCGGCATTTTTAGCATTCACTGCCGCTTGTCGATGTTCAGCAACCACGGCTGCAATATCATCAAGAGTCAGTGCTCTGGGCATATCAAAAGCTTGCATACCTGCAGAGTCAGTAAACACTTGGCCAGCGGCTTGTAATGCAGACGGAGCCACGGTTTCTGTGCCAGTCGCTTTAATAAATTGGCTGCCAATTCTGCCAGCGTGCATGATCTGCAGTACTATTTTACCGCCACTGGCATGCACCGCATTAGTGACATCTCGCCACGCACTAATGTGTGCAGGCGTCTCAATCCCCGGCTGACGACAATACGCTTGGCCAGATGCACTGGGCCATGTGCCCTCTGCGATAATCAAACCTGCGGTGGCGCGATCTGCATAATGCTTCACCATGCTGACCGTTGGGACGCCCTCACTGTCGGCGCGATTACGTGTCATGGGAGCCATGATCACTCGATTGGACAATCTGATGTCCCCAAGTTGTAACGGGGTAAGTAACTGCATCGTCTCGGCGGTGTTATTGGCAGTATTTAACTGCACGGCAGGGTTATTCATAATGACCTCAAGTTATAGCTGTAACGAGTACCGCGGCGCGACCACCGTCAACGGCGAGGCTCGCGCCCGTGATATACGATGCTTCATCGCTGGCTAAAAATGCAATAGCACTGGCCAACTCATCAGGTTGACCAACTCTGCCCAATGGAATGAGCTTTTCGGTGCTATTTCTAGTGCCATCATCGGACAACATGCCCGCCGTGGCAGGGGTTTCTACGACGGCAGGAATAACCGAGTTAACGCGAATTCCATGAGCACCGCCTTCAGCTGCTGCTGCCCGTGAGAAGTTGATCACCGCCGCCTTAGCCGCTGAGTAACCAGACATCCAAGCAGTACCAAGCTCACCACAGATGGAGGAGACATTGATGATGCTTCCCCCTCTGTTTTTCATCAGTTTCATTGCCGATTGAGTCCCCCAAAAAGTGCCATCAACCGAGGTACTAAAGTTGGCGTGCCAATCGCTCGTGCTCATCTCTTCAATGCTGCCCCAGGTAAAAGCCATGGCATTGTTCACCAAAATATCCAGTGAGCCATGGGTACTTTCGGTCTCTTCAATCGCGGCAACTAACTGCGCTTCTTGACTGACATCGGCAATCACAGACCAAGCTTTTCCGCCCAGTTGTTCAATGTCAGCGACCACAGCATCGAGCGGTGCTTGGCGTCGACCACAGATCACGACTTTCGCTCCTTCAAGAGCAAAGCGTTTTGCCGTAGCAGCACCGATACCTGAGCCTCCCCCTGTGATAAAAGCGACCTTGCCTTGCAGGCGAATGGAATTGATTGGGCTTGAGTGCATATTGGATCTCCTGTGACCGGATACGTTCTATTGATTGAATGTGGCCAATGGTGGAATGATGTTCAGCATAGAAAAGGCATCAGTTACCGCCATCGTCCAAAAAGACTAAGAGCTAGGTGTAGCGAATATGCACCTTGTCGGTGAGCGGCACGGCTTGACAACTTAAAGTGAGAGATTGAGACAGATCACGCTCACTGAGTACGTCGTTAGCCAGCAATTGAACCTTCCCCTGCTTAACTTCACACATGCATGATGCGCACATCCCAGCGCGACAAGAATGAGGCAGCTCTAGTCCCACTTTTTCGGCAGCATCGAGCAAGGTATCTTGACCATCCCACACAAATTCATGGGTCTCGCCATCAAGCTCCAACGTGACACTCGCTTGCTCTACCCCAATAGCATCAGCAACATCTGCAACCTCATCACGCTTGAGTGCGGCATCACGATTAGCCACACTCGTTTCAGAGACTGCAGCGCTTATTGATGGTTGGTCAGGCAGAGAAACAAACTTTTCAATGTATATTTTATCGCTGTGAAGCCCCAACATAGACAATGCTGATTCCATCGCAGTCATGTAAGGAGCTGGTCCACAGATGAAACAGCCTCCTAGGTTTATTTGCCCAATAAAAGGCTGCGCCAGACGCGCCAACAGAGCCACAGAAGGGATCCCCTGCACTGAATCCAGCAAGTGGACCACCTCAAGTCTGTCGGGATACTCTCGGCTTAAATGTTGCAGTTCTTGTTTGAAAATCACCGAATTTTCATCGCGATTGGCATAGATAAGACGGATGCGACCATGACCTTCTACAAGGGCTGTGCGCAATATCGATAGCATAGGTGTAATGCCACTTCCCCCCGCGCACAGTAATAAATCCATATTCAGTGATGGCGGTACAAATATGCCGGCAGGACGCATAACCGACAAGGTGTCGCCCACTTTCAAATCACCACAAATAAGATTCGACGCGCGGCCATCTGCCACACGCTTTACTGTGATTTTTAATTCGTCATCCAACCTAGGTGCGCTGGACATCGAATAGCATCGGCTAAGCAGCTTGCCCTCAAAGGGGATTTGCAGCGTAATAAACTGCCCAGGCTGATACTGATAAAGTGGCTTTAACTCGCTTGGCAAACAAAACACCAGTGAGCGAGCATCTGCGGTTTCTTCGATTATCTGGCTAATCGTCAACTCATGATAACGGGACGATGACATAACAACTCCTTCGGTCATCAAACAAATGGGTCCATATTTGGGAGACCCAACATCACCGCACCGTGCCCACGCATATATGCATCGGTATTATTCGCAATATGGCCACGAGCTTGGTGAATATCACGGAAAATACGCTCTATCGGATTTGACTGATACAAGCCTGATGCCGCGCAAGCACGCAGCAGTTCATCCACTTTCACTGCACAGACTTTTGGCACTTGCGCAGATTGTGCTCGTTGCAATAATCGCTCTTCAACGGCCATGACTTCACCGGTTTGAGTACAAGCCACAATGCGGCTAAAGTTCCGATACAGCACAAGTTTAAGCTGATCACTCACCATCATGGCGTCACACACCGCGTACTGAGCATTGATATCTTCGGCAGTCTTGCTGCCATGTTTACCCACATGGGCCGACGCACGGGTTCTGAATTCAGTGATAGCGCCATCAAGGGCACCAATACAAGCTGTAGAGACTGCACGTTGAAATACTTGAGTGAAGGGGATTTTATAAAGCCAGCCGGGATTTTCTACTCTTCCAGGACAACCAACATCAGAATGATTGTTAGTACGTTGGGTTCTGTGGGCAGGTACGAAGGCATTTTCAACCACGATATCATGGCTACCAGTACCTCGCAGGCCGTGAACTTCCCAATTTTTTTCGATAGTAAAATCTGAACGCGGCAGTAAGAAAGTCACATGCTCTAGCCCTTCGCCCCCATCTTTTGGCAGCAAAGTCCCCAGAAAAATCCACTCGCAATGCTCACAACCGCTAGAGAATCCCCAGCGACCAGAGAAACGGTAGCCGCCGTCCGTTTTCTCAGCCTTACCAACGGGCATATACGTTGAGGCGATGAGTGTAGAACTGTCTTCATTCCAAACATCTTTTTGAGCCTGTTCAGGAAACAAGGGTAACTGCCAGTTATGAACGCCAATCACACCGTAAATCCACGCGGTGGACATACAGACTTCAGCCAAGATCATTTGGATGGTATAGAAGACTCTGGGATCAAGTTCATACCCTCCCCAACGTTTAGGCTGTAACACGCGAAACAAGCCAGCATCTGAGATTTCCTGCACTGATACACTCGATACTTTTCCATTTTCTTCCGTTTGCCTAGCTCTATCAGCCAGTGCAGGTTGCAAGGCTTTTGCCGACGCAATAAGCATCTTCGCATCAGCGGTCATGTAGTCGTCATTAGCCAAAGTAGCAGCGTCTATTTCTGTTAGTGCATTCATCATTGTTTCTCTCCTAGCGACAAGCCTCATGCTTGGTGGATTGATGACACCTGATTGACCTCAGGTACCACCGCTTAAACGAATCATTTATCAGATCAGTGATGTCATTGAGATTTCCACAGTCATGGCCATCACTCATCGTCAATTTGGACTAATGACCTTCAAGCACTGATGACGGCTAGGGTTTATGAGGGAGCGACGAGCCACATCTGGTCTGACTTTAGCCCCCCTAGCCCATTTGGACGATGTGACAATAGGACACGCGGTAATAATGAGTTCAGTTGGTCGACCCTGCGAGTTATTAAAATAGCTAATATTTACAGACTGATAGAATGATTTTAGCCAATAGGACATCGCGACAAGAAGGGTAAGGCTCAGTCTCAAAATAAGATGGTCGACTTGATCACGGTTGAGACTAAAAACGAAACTACTTAGGGGAGTTTTTATGCGTACATCGTTAGCTGTCGGTTTATCTTTGATTGTCGCAAGTGCAGGGATATTTGCTTTCTCTCCTCGGCACACGGCCGAATTATTACCAACAACCATTCCTATTAGCAGCATGACTATCACCGATATTGAAGCGACTTCAGCAGGGCTTGTGGCCAGTGGTGAGTTGGGTCATTTCTTAATTTCAAATGATGAAGGGAACAGTTGGACTAAGGCGACATTGTCTAACCAGCGAGATGCCCTTATCACCTCAATGGCATTTGACACTGCCGACCACGGACTTGCGATTGGCCATGAGGGCTGGATTTTACAAACCGTTAATGGCGGCCGACATTGGCAAGAAGTCGCGTTTAACGACAACTCAAGCGACCCATTATTTAGCTTGGCGAAACTCCCATCAGGCCGCTGGCTCAGTGTGGGCGCATTTGGTAAAAGCATCATTTCCGATGATAACGGCAACAGCTGGCAAGATGCGGCACCGCTTCAAGAGATTGATTGGCACCTCAACGCATTAATTCCCAACGATGATAAACAAACTTGGTTAATTGTCGGCGAAGCTGGCACTGTCCTTCGCTCTACCGATGCTGGAGACAGCTGGCAAAATATCGACCCTTTTTATGAGGGGTCATTCTACGGTGGCTTGCATTTAGGTGACGAAACTTGGCTTATCTATGGCATGCGCGGCAATGTGTTCCGCACTCAAGACAACGGGGATAACTGGGAAAAGATTGAGATTGGACTGCAAACGTCACTGTTCACTCATACGTTATTTGACACAGGTGAGTTGTTAATCGGTGGTCAAGGCGGCTTGTTATTTCTCAGCCAAGACCAAGGTGCCAGCTTCACGCTTAAAGGCACACCGAGTCGTATCTCGCTGACGGGGATAAAAATGCTCTCCTCTGGAGAGTTACTGCTCAGTAGCGATCAAGGCTTGTTTCGCCAACCGAGTATTTTACCGACGGAAACAAGACCCATATTGGCCACAAGTGATCTTGAATCATCGAATCCTTCCCCACTTTAATCGACACGTTTCCGGAGTCTCACATGTCAAAATTTCAAGCCAGTAGAAGCCAGCAATTTGTCGATATTATCGCGCATTTCATTATCAATAGACGTAAACCTTTGGGCGTTTTGTTTATGCTCATGACCCTATTCTTTAGCTATTCAGCCTTGCAAACTCGTTTTGATCCTGGCTTCAATAAACTCATCCCGATGCAACATGAATATATGCAGGCTTTCTTGCAGCACAGCAGTAAATTTACTGGCAGTAATCGGATTATGGTCAGTTTAAAGTGGAAGGGGGAAGGCGATATTTATAATCCTGATTTTCTTGCCAAACTCAGAGAAGCTCATGACGAAGTCTTCTTCACTCCAGGGATAAATCGCGCCACAGTGCGTTCACTGTTCTCACCCGAAGTTCGCTATATGGAAGTCACTGAATTTGGCTTTATGGGCGACGTAGTGATCCCTTCTCGCTTTACCGCAGATGCCGAAAGCTTAGCTCATGTGCGGTCTAATGTGGCCAAGTCAGGGCAAGTAGGAAATCTGGTGGCTAACAATCTTAAATCCGCAATGATACAGGCTGAACTACTGGAGATAGATCCCGAAACTGGCCTAAAAACTGACTACGCTAAAGTCGCAGAACACCTCGAAACCATTCGCACCAAAATGGCCTCAGACGGCATTGATGTGCAAATCATTGGTTTCGCCAAAGTCATGGGCGATGTAATGTCTGGCCTGATGACGGTATTGCTGTTTTTTGTTGTCGCCTTTGTCATCACCCTACTTCTGCTTTGGTACTACAGCTTATCCATCAAACTCACCTTGTTAGCCATCACTGTGGCGCTACTGCCTGTGATCTGGTTATTGGGGATTTTGCCCCTGATGGGTTACGGCATCGACCCCATGTCAGTGTTGGTTCCCTTTCTTATTTTCTCCATTGGCGTGTCTCATGCAGTGCAAATGACCAATGCTTGGAAACTGGCAGTATTCGATGGAAAAAGTTCTGAAGAAGCGGCAGCTACAGCATTTCGACGCTTAGCTATCCCCGGCACAGTCGCCTTACTGGCCAATGCCCTTGGTTTTATGGTGATCATGGTTATCGACATTCCGATTGTTCATGAATTAGGCGTGACTGCCTGCTTAGGCGTCGCACTGATGATTTTGACCAACAAAATGTTCATGCCCATTATCTTGTCACATCTTAAACTTGAGAAAATGGCGCAGCACAAAGACACCGACGATAAGCATCAACTCTGGTGGCGTTTATCGGCGTTAGCAACACCTCGACCTGCCATGGCAAGCGTCACGGTGATGTTGATATTGTTGGTGTTAGGTACTTGGCAATCTCGCTCACTATTAACCGGCGACGTGGGCAGCGGCGTCCCCGAGCTTAGGCAGGACTCACGGTATAATTTGGACAATGCTGAAATTATCAAAAATTACTCCATCGGAATGGATGTGTTATCCGTCTATTTAGAAACCAATAATCGCGAAGAGTCTTGTTTAGATTGGGAGATCATGAATGCGGTCGATCGTTTTGACTTCCATATGCGAGGTGTCGATGGCGTCCGTTCCATTAGCACCACTGCTGGCATGGCTAAGTTATATGTTTCAGGCAATAACGAAGGCAGCCCTTTTTGGCGCACACTGCAACGCAGCGAAAATGGTCTGATTGCTGGTGCAAACGCAGCTCACCCTCAACTCGGCCTCAACGATAACCGCTGCCAAACAATCAACATGATGGTTTATCTCAACGACCATCAAGACGCCACCCTTAAACATGTAGTTAAGGAGATCAATAACTTCATCAGTAAGGAGTCACTAACCGATGCCGACTTCAAGCTACTCGGTGGCAATGCTGGCGTTGCTGCGGCCACTAACGAAGCGGTAGAAAAAGCAGAAGCACAAATGCTGCTATCCATTTTTGGCGCCATCAGCTTACTTTGCTGGCTCACCTTCCGCTCATGGCGGGGCGTGTTATGCGTCGTATTGCCATTAATGTTGGTTTGTATTCTTTGCAACGCCTTGATGGCGGCGCTCGGCATTGGCCTTAAAGTGTCGACATTGCCAGTGATCGCACTAGGAGTCGGTGTTGGGGTAGATTACGGCATCTATATTTTCGAGCGGATGCAGCATGCCCTTAATCACGGCGAAGATTTACGACACTCCTTTTACGAAGCGATGCGAAGCCGTGGTACTGCCGCAGTCTTCACTGCTGTCACCATGTCGATTGGTGTCGGAACTTGGGCGTTTTCAGCGTTAAAATTTCAAGCAGACATGGGGATATTATTGGCCTTTATGTTTCTCGTAAATGTCCTTGGCGCTATCTTCTTGTTGCCCGCACTCGCCTGTTTACTTGGAGTAAAACCAGTGCAAATTAAGATCGCGGCTGAAATACCAACAAAGGTTCCATCAATCGAAGGTGATCAGGATGTGAATGGCAAACGTGATGAAGTCATCGTATAGCACTTTCTCAGATAAAAAAGGGATTTAAGAGTTAAGTGAATTAAAGTTGCTGTCATTGTAAAAACGTACGCACGCTATTTTAAGCGTGTGTACATTCTCATTTTAGGTCGTTCAAAAGAACAAATAGCTCTAGAGTTGGGTGTTTACTTCATTACCCCAAAGTTAGATCGAATACTGGCGATTGAGGACAGTGCAGCACTAACTCCTCCCAATAATATAAAGATTGACTGACCAGAGGTAAACGCCAGTCCGGCTACGCCCATTAAGATCAACAAAGTGAATGGCAGACGGAAGTTCTTCCAAGTCCCAGCTTCAGCACGACGAATCAATGCTTCAAATACCTTTTGTGATTCCGCATTACGCACGAAAATTTTGAATGTGTTATTAACAAGCATCAGGTCGATTTTATTAGGATCGAGAGTAATCAACCCTTTTTGCCCCAGCAAGCTGACTAGGTGTTTGTTTTGTGGATTAATCTGCTTACCTTGAGTTAGATAGTAAAGCGCCAGCTTCTCCTTGTCGTTGCAGTTTTCCCATTTATATCTATAGGTGGCTTCAAAACAGTGCAATAGATAACTGTAAGTGTGAGCGGTTGAATTATCTAACCTTGTATCTTTAAATTTTTCTTTTTTTATGTCGAGTGCTGCTAGTTCTGGTAAGGATTTTTGCTCTTTTTCGGCAAGCTTTATATCTAACCCTTGGTAGTAATTATCAATACTCGCGTCCAACATCAGGTTAAAATCCATTAAACACTCGGACCACGCCAACATATCATGATGACCTACGATATCATCTTGATTTTCTTGCTGGGCCAGTTGCTCTGTGAGTAGCTCATTGTGCCATTTGAGCTTATGGAACGTTGAACTAGAGCAATGTAAAACGACAGTTAATTGATGCGTATGATTTAGATCTTTGAGGTATTCGATAAGCGAAAGTAGATACTTTCGGTTCCTATGGATCTCTAAACAGATCTCCATATCCCACAACTCAAATGTATCATTCGCTGCCTTGTAGTCGGCCTTGAGGTTGGGTAACATCTCTTCGAATGGCGTATTCCAATCAGAAAGCTGTTTTGCGATCTCCTTATAAGGAAAATTTTGACTGGTACGTAGCGAGCTTGCCAAATGGCCTTCATCCCGCTTAGTTAATCCTAATTGCAAAATTAACCCATGGGGAGATAGCTTCCTCTTTTCGCTCTCATATTTCGCAGCATGTTCATTGACCATTTTTAGCTTTTCTAAATATCGCTTCATATCGTAAGAGAGATGTAGCCTAGGCCGAGCCCAAGCAATATAAAACACTAACCAACCACCAATAAGTGCTAGGCAGAGTAAGAGCAATAGTATCGACCAAAAGTTCTTAGTTCTATCAGGAGAGAAGGAATTAGATCCAAATTGATCTAAGGCAGAATCAAGCACCTCGCTTAAGTACTTCTTATACAAATTCAACCTTGTATAAGTGGTTAGATCTCCCTCTACAATATTAGATTGCTCTCGAAGTTTTGTTAACCAATCGCAGTTATCCGAGCTAATACAATAGGCTAAGCTATTGGGATAATACTCTCTAAAAAAACTGAGCAGCTCTGTTCTGTTTTGCTGCTCATTAAATTTCGCTAAATTCTCTTGATGACTTTGGAAAATATCTTCTGAACTTAAATAACTTGGTAAGACAATAGTTATAAATAATATGCTAGTTAGCACGAAAGAGGTGACCGATATTGGTGAGGCTAAATCTGATTCTAATGGGTTGTGTGCGCTTTTTACTCCCCGATGTTTTACAGCCAAAGACAAACACCATTTGATGAAAAATGCAGTGACAGGTAATAGTGAAAACCCGATAAACCATTCCAACTGGTAGAATGTTTCCACTAAGGTGAGCAAGATCAAACTGGTGAGAACAGGCAACTGGATAAGATAAAGCCGCCATTCGCCACTGACTAATATTGTTAGTTTTGTACCTATAGAATTACATCTATTTATTAATCTAGAACCTAATTTAACAATAATACGTTTTTTTAAATTGGGGGCTATGCCACTAAATAGTTCTCCAGTGAACACTAAAGCAAACAACTTAATAATACCTGCTAGTAACAGAGTTCCAAGTAAAAGGATAATGATAATAACCAATAGATAGATATAGTGATTTGTCGCAAAAGAGTTAACATTGGTGCTAGGCAGAAAGGCAACCAAAGTAAATGGATTGCTATATTTGTGTATATTTTTATCTATAGATTCTGCAAACTTGTGCTGTAGGTAATAACCACTGCGGCCATGGTAGTAACCCGCTAAAGGTTGGTGATCATTACCAGTTAACCAGCTGGAGAACGTCTGCGTTTTGGCACTGTTGAGCGTCAGCAGGTTTTCTTTTAGGCTACGATTGTTATCGCTGTGATATAGCACCTCTCCTGTATACTGATTAACTAGCATTATACTCGCATCACTAATTTTGGAATTGGTATTGACTTGGCTATTTAGGTTGAACGTGCTTGGCAGAAAAATATCACCACCAATAACTTGTCCAAGCTCTTGAGCGTTAGTGCTTATTGTTGTTCCCAAGCTACCATCAGCTATATTGTGCAGACGTTGTAAGTAGAGCTGATTATCTATCCCATAAAATCTCCAGCCATTACCTCTTTGTATCTCCTTAAAGTAATCTCGATGAGATAAATTTACATTATCACCGTAAAGAGGCTTTTCACTATTTATCGTCGAAATCAAAACTTTGCCATCATTCTTAGTCGTAAAACTAGAGATTAACTTAACCTCGTTATAACTGAGCTGTGAGGAAGAGCTAGAAACCAGTTCAGGATTGTCTCCATCTTCAATCTTTGATTGTAGAGTTTCAATATTCTTCCCTATTAATGAAACACTCGTATCACGTGACCTTTTAAGATACATCTCAATCCAGTCACCAACTACGTATTTGTATAGGTCAATATCCTCTATTTTTAAAATGTTTGGGTTATAAATAGGAACTGTATTTTCTAAAAAAGTGGACTCACGAAATAGTTCATCTACAGGAGGTTTGATAGAACATTGCGCTACAGGGAATCTAAATGGCGCACTAGAACGGTTACTGAGCATGCCGAATAACTTACCTCTATTATCATAGAATGCTTTATGATTAAGTAACTTTTTCACAGCAACTATAAGTTGATGAGTTAACTCTGTATCTAACGTTTTCAATAACTCATTTGTTTGAATTTCTCTTTGTTCAATTAACCTTAGTCTGGCACTTTGAATTAATGTAAAGCAAACACAACTAATCAATAGAGAGTACAAGACACAGGTGGAAACTTTGCGTAATGACTTGGGCAAGCTCTTGTTTATTTTATAAAACCACAACAAAGTTATCACCCATATTGCAACTAAAACAGATATACCTGTAATTAAGTAAGGTAGATTGTGTTCAATCGGGTCTCGGGTTTTTAATTGGCTATGTTGCAGCGTGGCAACTAATAAATAGGATGAACCAGCAAAGTTAGAAGTGAGTCTAACTGGGTGGAATAAGATGCGACTATCCTGTCCCCCTAAAAGGGTGTCAGTAAAGCTAGTTTGCTGTATAGAATCAGTGCCTTGATCTATTTGTTGAACATTTTTAGATAACATAGCACTTAACGATGACGTTTGTTGGTTCTCTTGCTGTTGCTGTTTTTTTATCAAATTAGAGAGTTGAACTATATTGTGAACGCCATAGCTGTTAGCGTTTCCTAATATCTTGTTTTCATTATTCGCAAGCAAGATATCATCAAAATTAATATCTAATTGAGAGAGAATTTCGTTCAGCTTTATATAAGAATATTTTTTACTCTCCTTCACTGACCTTTGAATACAGAGTTGACCATCAACACCTATGTTTATTAAAACCTTAACACCATTTTCACTGTTAGTCTTTGAGATACTGTCTGGCTGATTATTGGGATCATAGTTAAAATTTATTCTTCCATTACTATAGAAAAAATGATGTTCTTGCTGGACGGGAGTGATAGAGCTGGGTTTACTAATGGATTTAGATATAAAGGATTTTTCGCATACACGACCATCTATATCTTCTTTGTAACTATTATACTGACTTCTTATAGCCTGTTCATCAGCACGTTTCTTAAGCGATTTAATTCTGCTTAATTGCATATTGAGACTATCTTCTGCTTCTGAAAGTTGACGGAAGTAGTCGATATTTATCTGTGTATCGATATTTTTTTGATAAGCATAATAAATATAATAGGAAAGAGCGGCAGCAATAATAAGCACTATATATGCACTGCAATTATGATTTTTTTTTACCTTGTGACTAGTGTCCATAACAGAAAACGCCCTTCCTTAAGCCTTTTCTTAACCTACCCTCGAACTATTCAATAATCAACCAGAGGAAAGTAACTTGCTTTCAGTATGAATAATCTACATATCAATTAATGTTATTTAAGTGGAGATTTCACATCTCGTATTTTGGGTTGAACGTGATAAAAATATAAAAAACAAGTGGTATAAAAACAACAACTAGCTATCAAACCTATTAATTACAAATAGATAATCGATGAGGTAAGCACTAGTTAAGATTAATATAACAACACTTGAATAACCTGAGAGTAGAGGAGCTCACCCCTTCAAACTTTATAAGTAGTAGTTTAGTCGTAAATAGCCAGCCAAATTAAATAGATCAAACAGTGAAACCACTCAAAATATAATAACGACCGAGCATACTCTGCAGATTAAAAATCACCCTATCAAACTTCAAGCTTCTATTTTTTATCTTTAAAAAATAGATAACAGTCAGTTACTGCCTACAAAACCAAGAAAAATCATACCGGAATGGGTGTAGACTTTAATACTAGTCAGTTCAGGATTTCAGTAATAGACGCTTAAACGGCCATTAAAAAAGCACTATAAAATCGATAGTATTTTTTGTACTTTAGAGTTAGCAGTAATAATTTACCCAGGGTCAAACACCTTGAAACTTTAATGTTTTATTTATTGAGTATTTTTGAATATTACCATTACGTTTAATCTCTTATTTATTTAATACTTTTAAATATTGCCATTATTTTTAATCTCCATTGTAGAGATTAAAACTTCTGTAAAATCAATGAGGGTTTTATGAATACTAAATACATTAAATATTATCTTGGCTTAGCGGGGGCATTTCTTTGCTTAAGCGCCCAAGGTGCTCAATCGCCTTTATCCTTATCCCAACCGGACATGTTAAAGCAAGCAGAACTACAAAAAATGCCGCCCTTGGATAACACCAAGCTCCGACAACGTGATGCACTAGAGCGAGCAACAAACACTGATAACGTGGTATTAAAATTTGCAGAGCCTATCAAGGTGGCTATCACACCAAGTGATTGGCAATCCCAACGCCACACTGAAAATGGCAAAACAAGCGATATGTCTGTCTGGAGTACCAAGATTGTCTCTTCAGGTGCATTATCTTTGAACTTCGGTTTTAGCGAATATTTTATGCCTGAAGGTGGTTCGTTACATATTTACACGCCGAACCATGCTCAAAACATTCGTCCTTTCACTGCAAAGGATAATGATGACCACGGTCAACTTTGGACGCCAATGCTAAAAGGCGACACAGTCATCATTGAGGTCAATGTACCAACCAAACAACTAAAACAACTTAAGCTCACACTCAGTGCCGTTAACCACGGCTACCTCGGAGCAAACCCGAAAGACATCTATGAGACTCTATCAGGTTCTTGTAATGTCGATGTATCCTGTAGTGCTGGAGATGAATGGCGAGATCAGATCCGTTCAGCTGCTGCAATTAGTTTAGGAGGCTCTGGATTCTGTTCTGGCGGTGCTTTGAATAACACTGCAAATGATGGACGTGGATTCTTTCTAACCGCTTTTCACTGTGGCATTAATGCAGGTAACGCAGCTTCATTAGTCACCTATTGGAACTTTGAAAATAGTGTTTGCCGTGCGCCTGACAGTGGCGAGAGCGGTGGTCCGGGTGATGGTACTTTAGATCAGTTTAATACTGGTGCTATCTTCCGTGCAGGTCACTCTCCCTCAGACATGACCTTGGTCGAGCTGGATGATCCATTTGATCCTGGTCATAACGTTTTCCTTGCTGGCTGGAATGCAGTAGATGAAGCCTCAACTTCAGCTGTCGCTATTCATCACCCTAGTGTCGATGAAAAACGCATTAGTTTTGAGAATGACGCGACCACAATCACCTCTTATGGAGGCGATGCATCACCAGGAGATGGCACCCATGTTCGTGTCATCGATTGGGACTTAGGCACAACTGAACCTGGTTCATCTGGCTCACACCTATTTGATCAAAACAAGCGCGTCATTGGACAGCTCCACGGCGGCGGCGCGGCATGTGGTAATGACCAATCTGATTGGTATGGTCGAATTCACACTTCATGGGATGGTGGCGGAACAGCCAGCACCCGTCTAAGCACTTGGCTTGACCCTGAAAGCACAGGAGAAATGGCCATAGACGGTATGAATGCAACCGATCCTGGAGATAACCAACTTCCAGTCGCGAACATCAATGGCCCATATTTAGGCTTTGTTGATACCGCGGTTGATTTCAGCAGCGCAGGTTCTGAAGATGCAGATGGCACTATTGTCAACTTCCTTTGGGGCTTTGGTGATGACAGTGATACCAGTGAACTTGAGAATCCTTCGCACGTTTATTCTGCTCGCGGAAGCTTTGAAGTATCGCTGAAAGTAACCGATGATGATGGTGCATCAAGAACTGCCTACACTCAAGCAGCCATTTTCGTTCAAGGTCAGGATGAGTTGATTTCAGGCGAGTCTAGAATTGATCTCAGTGCTGAAACCAATGCACCGATTTACTTCTATATGCAAGTTCCTGCCAATGCCACTAATCTGGAGTTTGTGACAGTTGGAGAGACCGGTGATGCCGATCTGTATGTTAAGCAAGGTTCACTGCCGACATTAAGCGACTATGATTGCCGCTCATACTCTGCAAGCAGTAACGAGACCTGTAGCTTCCCAACACCTGATGCTGATGTTTGGTATGTGATGGTCAATGCTTATGCAGCCTACGATGGACTGTCGTTGACAGGTACATTTGAAGCCGACGAGACGAATACGCCGCCAGTGGCCAGTTTCGACGCTAGCTTTAATGATGCTGATGGTACCTTTACCAGCACCAGCACCGATGCTGATGGTGACATTGTTAGCTGGGCTTGGGATTTCGGAGATGGAAACACAGGCTCTGGAGAAAGCACCACTCACAGCTATGTCAGTTCAGGAAACTACACAGTTTCTTTAACAGTGACTGACGATGGTGATGCGCAACATACTGCGAGTCAGAGTTACGATGTCACGGTACCAGCAAGCGATATTGAAGCCTCTATCATTCGCACACTTAAGTCACGCAGAGGCACTGTAATGGTTGATCTGTCTTGGGGTGGTGCAAGCGGTGATAAGGTCAGCATTTATCGTGATGATGAGATGATTGCAGAAACCAATAACGATGGCCGCTTCCGCGACCGATTTAGAACCAATGCAGACAGTCCGGACAGTGTCGACTACAAGATTTGTGACGCTTCTGGTTGTTCAGACACCATGACAGCTAGCTACTAAGTTGAATCGAAACAAGAGGAAAAGTAACACTTTTCCTCTTGTTCTTTTACTCTCAATACACTGCAACATCGAGACGATTTAATATTATCCATAAGTTGCCATATCCTTTCCAAATCATGTACGTCATTTCACATAACTGCTGACGATAGTAAGCTCTTGTATCTATTGAGTCACCATAGGGCCATACTGATGTTCTTATGTGCTGGCCTATCGTGTCACTGCATAACCTCAGTCCTCAGGTTGGCTCAAACTAACTTTAGGTTTTAACGATTACCTAAAAAGGAAAGCATTATGAGTAAAGGCCAAGACAGTAAGAAAAATGTTAAAAAGAAACCTCTTTTAACAGCGAAAGAAAAGAAAGCTGCAAAAGCTTCTAAGAAACCAGCAAGCAGTTCAGTCGTTCATTAAGCATCCAATGGTCATCGAGTTTTTTCGGTGACCTTAACTACCCAGGTTTAATAATACTGTGCTCTGTTGGTGGTGGCGTAATGGTTAACACTTTTAACCCTTTAGGAGACTCAAACCTGTGCCACACACCTTGAGGCACAACTAGAAATTCACCTGACAAGAGCTTATTTTTAGATTCAATACCGTCATTTAACAGAACTAAAGTGGTTTCGCCTTCAATAACATGAACCAGCTCATCACCCGCAGGGTGTCTTTCCCACTCACTGAACCCCGAATAATCCGTGAGGTATATAGCACTTTTATCAAAATCGGTTAGCTTAATAAATGCATCCTGCATTTGTTGATTCGAAGATTCAGGCGTTCTATTTTCAAAGCATTTAACCTTATTGAATCCATCCTTGATAGAGATTGCTGACGACTTCTGCATATTCACTCCCGAAACAACATAGCGCCATTTCTGTTTAGCTCCCCATATGCTGACAGTCAATTTACACAGCAAATAGTATGGAAAAGGGTGGCCGTTGTTAGAATTCAAACCTAGCTAATTTACTTGAAACAAGCACTTCAAAATCTGCTCGCTGGCTTATTTCAAAACATCTGAAAGGCAAGGGAATAAACCCTTGATCCAACTCAAGCAAGTACGCACTTGATAACAAGTGGATCTGTAACACTTGCTCCCACGGGATAAATTTTTTACCTACATTCGATTGCCTAGAAAAACCGTCTGAGTTTAGAACAAAAGTACACAAACCAATCTTCCTGACTTTTATGGCAAACACAAGATTGCCGAGCATATTAATAGTGAGCCGCTCCCATAAACTTAGCTTCACTTTATGAGTTGGAAGGTAGCCATTTTTTTCCTTAAAGGAATTTATAGGCCCAAAATCCCTTAAAATTTCAATGTATTCTGACCGAATATAATTTACGGTAATTGATAACATATATGCTCTAACACCTTATTGATTAACAACAGGAAGTATTGTCAGATCGATACTAATTTTTTGCCCGTCTGTCACTGATGATATTGTTATGCGAACATCTCAAACATCATCATAGGTACCGTTAACACTAGATAGACAATCCAAATTCTGTTCATCAAAACCATACGCTTAAATCGTTTTTGAGCAGCTTTATCAGATGCGGCCCAACATGGAATATTTTTATTTGAAAGATGATTGAAAAATCGAACAAAATAGCGACTTCTTAACGGATTAAAATTGAAGCCTCGACGTCTTCCATCTACAATCCAATCATCCTTATAATACTGATATTGATAAGCTAAATAATCATCATATACACCGCACGATACGCTAAATAATATGAATCCAACCAAAAGCCAAGAAAGGATCAACATTCAATTTCCCACCAAGCAAGATTCGCAATGAAATAACCTGACAACTAAAGAGAATTAAGCTCAACCCATAGTCTCGTTGCTTTACCCAAAGTACCAAAGTATTTAACCTGCTCGACTACCATTTGGCATTGGAGTTTCTGGCATCGACAGACATGGTTTCAACTTATCGGCATAACCGATATCAAACAACATCCCTTGGGATACTTCTCCTGCCATTTTTTGCTCAGGCAGGTTCACAACAAATAGTGCTTGCTTACCTTCAATTTCGAATGGATTTTCGCGTTCTTGCTTAATGCCAGCAAGTATAGAACGAACATGATCACCAAAATCTACAGTTAATTTCATCAGCTTATTTGATTTTTCAACTTCAGAAACCTTTGTGATCGTGCCCACTCTAATATCCAATTTTTCAAAATCGCTGAATGCGATAAGTTCTTTAATTGGGGCATACTCCATTTCAGTTCTCTCTATTTCTATTTCTCTCTAAAGCATAACGTCGCGTTAGGCGGCGAAGTCTTGCTCAGCATTTATCACGCTAACGATACAGACTATTTTTTATAAAATTTAAACTCTATCAGGTTATTAGCAGGATCTTTGATGATGAACTTACCCGACTCACTATTATCCCCATTTGTTTTTTCATTAGGTGAAAGAACAAAAGGAATATTTTCAAAATCTACTTTATCAGCAACAGCTTGCCATTCAACCTTATCTAAAATGACACCGAAATGGTCGATAGATTGCGCTTTCATTGACTCAGTTTCTTGATGAAGTGTTAGTTGATGACCAAAAAAGATAATGTCTATCCAATGGCCTGTATCTCGGCCTTTTTTGCAACCAAGAACATTGATATAAAACGCTTCAGCCAACCGTAAATTAGGAACAACAAAAGATAAATGAAATGGATTATTCAATGTAACTCCTTTCTGACCATGTCTATATGGAAAACACCGTTTAATCATACTCAACCTAAACATCCTCTATAGGTAACTCAACAGAAAATGTGAATTGATACTGACTGAAAGCGTTAGTCTAGCTGGCTGAAATATGACAAATGAGGCTTAAGATCTCGGTATTAAAAAGGAGGTGATGATCTTAAATCCAATACTAAGAGATGGTCTACTGCTGACAACGCCAAACGCTTAAATTTAGCGATTGATGCCAAACTATGACAGCAAACGGTATCGTTATTGAGACGATGGTGAATTTACCGCCTCCTAATGACGTTGCCATTCCTATCTCTCCAGCCATCAATCTCTGGCGTAGATAATAAATATGAGTGAAAGTTCAAAATCCCATGAGTTTTACGTACTCGTTCAGCCCAGTATATCCCTAAAAAAAATCCAATAACCGATACACTGCGAACAATGTTAACTGCCACCTCTGAATCTACACATTCAAAACTGACCAAACTCAACATAGCCAGTATGACCATAGGTGAAATAACGATTTGAACATACAGCCAACCTATCATCAGATAACCCAAGCCATACATATGCCATTCAAGTGGTTTAACTAAAATATCTCTAATCATGTTACAGGCTATTCCATTAGGTCATTAACGAGCTAAAAAATGGGAATATATCGTTGGTTTAAATGTTGATGGGCAAAAGTAGCCAACTACCCTCTTACTTATTAGCTTCTTAGTTTTACAAAAAAAACACGCTATTTATATCTTGTCCTTGTTTTAATTTTTCTAGGTTTCTGTAGAATTTTGATTTATCAATATCATCTACTAAAGCTCTTGAAGCTTGATAGCTACTAATGGAAAAGTTGAAACTATTACTCTTAACATCGTCAATTTCTTCCATGGACAAGTCTATGTTTTCTAATAAATATGGCTTCCTGAAATCAACTAATAGAGCGACACCTTCATTGAACCAAATAGGCACATTTAACAAATGGTTTAACCAACCAACTCTATAGTGAACTTCTGCATGTGTATATTCGTGTGCAACGACATCAACATTTTGCCCTTTTGGACCGAAAACGATGCATTGACCAAGTGGAGTAAGTAACGCATTTCCATATGAATTAGAGCCAAAATAAGATGCTTCAATGTCATTAGCTGCAATAACGACTTTTGGATTAGATATCATATGGCCAAAAGTATTATCAACTCTTGATTTCCCAAGATTTATTGTAGAAATCAATTTTTCTTTTTGTTCTGAGTTGAAAGAAGGGCTTGCAAAAACATTAGGCGAAATTTCTGAAAAACTAGAATATTCAATAAGTTCGCATGCCAATGCATATCTCTGATTAATCCCACTTAAAACGAGAATGGAACAAATAAATAAGAGTAAGAATAACTTTAATTTAAACATCTAACCGCCTTGTAAAGCTAACACACTAGTAATGGACTCAAAAAGTGTAATTTATTCACAATGGTTCTATTAACTTATCAGTCGGATTTCTATGAAGCAATGACCATTTGGTTCGGTGCAATCAAAAAGTTAGGTACACGAGAATGAATTTGGAAGGATATATAAATATAAAAAATCAATAACCACCTACTTTACAAATAGATGATTACTGATTTAAAACCGAAAAGGGTTCATTTTACATAACGACGACGAAGCAAGGCTTCCCCTATTTTTGTGTGTATCTTCTCCCTTCCCATAAGCTAAGCGTCATCGGTCAGCGTAGCATTCGTCTTAGCTTGAGGTGGTAAAAATCGAGCCAGCCATATTAACTATCACACCACGTCCATTTGAGCTGAAAAATGCTCGCTCAGCTGCGCTTTGATAATCTTATTGGAAGCATTAACTGGCATGTGGTCGATAAAGCGGACATATCGGGGGACTTTATAGTTGGCCATTCGCGTTCGGCACCAACTAATCAATTCTGCATCATCTATTGTTTGCTCTGGAATACGGACGATATAAGCGCAACCGACCTCGCCCATTCGTTCGTCATTAACGCCGATAACAGCGCATTGAGCAATGGCGTTGTGTTCAATTAATACCGCTTCGATTTCAGCGGGGTAACAGTTAAAGCCACCCACGATAAACATATCTTTTAAGCGCCCAGTGATGGTGAGATAACCTCGCTCATCTATAGTGCCTATATCACCAGTATGTAACCAACCATCGCTATCAACCGCCTCTGCAGTCGCATCTGGGTTTTGGAAGTACCCTTGCATCACATGAAAACCTCGTAAGCAGATCTCACCGGGGGTGTTGGCAGCGAGCATTTGGCCTTGTTGCGATTGCACTGAAATATCAGTGCCTGCGATGGCACAGCCACTGGTAGCAGCAATGGTGCTGACATCATCATGGGGATGACAGATAGTAGCAAGGCCACCACACTCAGTCAGCCCATAAGCCGTAGTGACAACTGAAAAGCCTAATTCTTCACGCATGCGTTCGATGAGAATGGGAGGAATAGTCGCTGCGCCAGTGACGGCGATTCGCAAACTTGAAAGATCTGTTTGTGTCAATTTGGGGTGTGCAAGCAATGACAAATATAAAGTCGGCGGTCCCGGTAATACCGTGATCTTGTCACGTGCAATACGGTTTAACACCTCATCGGCATCAAACACAGCTTGCGGCAATATGCAGGCTCCGGACAATAAACAACTCACCCAGCCCGCCTTATACCCAAAGGCATGAAAAAAGGGATTGACCACTAAATAGCGATCGCCAGGCACTACTCCTAGAATTTTCACAAATTGACTGAAAGCCCGCAAACAGCTGCTGTGACTGCTCATGACACCTTTAGGTTTACCTGTTGTGCCAGAGGTAAACATCAGATCAGCCATATCATCAGCGTTAACATTCATGGCGATTTCCATGGCGATGGCTTCACTCACCTGAGTACCGCTATCGATAAAGGCATCCCAGCTTAGATTATCAACTCGCGGCTCAGCTTCCCTAGGGGTCATTAGCACCATCTGTTTGACACAATTGGGGCATACTTCTGCCAACTGTGCAGGATAATCATTACCGAGAAAATCCCCGACAGTAAACAGCAAGGAACAACCGCTTCGCTCCAGTACATCTGCCGCTTCTAGTGGTTTCATGCGGGTGTTTAGTGGCACTAACACCGCGCCCGCCATCTGCAAACCTAAGGCAGCCAGCACCCAGCGACCACTATTGGGTGCCCACAATCCAACCCTATCACCCGGTTTTACTCCTTGAGCAATCAAGGCGCGGCAAACTGCCAATGCTTCTGCTGGTAATTGCCCATAGGAAATGAACACACCATCATCTTCAATGGCGGGTAAATCCGAATACGCTTTGGCTGCTGCGAATACCAGTTGTGGCGTCGTCAGTACCGTATGAGGTATTCCGTTATGTACTGAGTTATTATCTTGGTTTATATGCATTCTTTCATCCATTCATCATTTCTATGGCAACCATATCGCATCCACGATCTCACAGGGTTAACTGCTCTGAATATTCGCATGCAGGTGATTAACGGCAATATAACCAAACGTCATTGCTGGGCCTAAAGTGGAACCCGCCCCAGGATAACTGGTTCCCATCACAGATGAAGAGCAGTTACCGATGGCATATAATCCCTCAATAACATCACCATTGGTGTGCAACACTTGGGCATGTTCATTGGTTAACAGCCCTCCCTTAGTACCAATATCCCCCGCATCCATCCGCATGGCGTAAAATGGCGCTTTCGCAACAGGTGCAAGGCAAGGATTAGGCTTCACATTACTGTCGCCATAATAGCGATCAAAAGCGTTTCCTCCGCGGTCAAAATCGATGTCTATTCCCGTTTGTGCAAAGCCATTCATACGTGTCGCAGTATTAGTTAAACCTTCAGCATCGACCCCGATTTGTTCAGCCAGTCCCTCTAGTGTGTCGGCCTTGTAATACAGGGTATTGAGCCAATGCGATGGCAAACGACTATCAGGCATAATTTGAGCTGGCATTAAGGGACCCATGGCGTAATTAAAGCGGAACTTGCCATCAAAAATGACCCAAGCAGGGATCGACTTCCCGCCAGTGGTTTGATGATTGCGATACATGGCATCACCGAATTCTAAATAAGGAGCAGCTTCGTTGAAAAAGCGTTTGCCAAGGGAGTCGACCACGATTGCACCTGGAAATGCCCTTTCAGCAAACACGCCACGCGCCTTGTCTTCCTTAGGCACTTTGATGGTGGGTGCCCACCAGCACCAGTTCAATAAATCCGTGTCTGCACCGGCTTTCATTCCCGCTTCTAACGCTGCGCCGGTATTTGCACCTGGGGGCGTGGCACTCCACTGCGCGTTAGACGGAACCGGTAAAAACTTATCCCTAAGCACTTGGTTTTGCTCAAAACCACCAGAGGAGAATATCACTCCTTTGCTTGCTGATATCGACTGTTTTTTTCCTTCACTCTCGACAATAATGCCCGTCACACGGTTATTGTCAGTTACCAGTTCAACAAAGTCAGTATTGAGCCAGAGTGGAATTTTTCGATCTAACATCGATTGACGTAAAGAGGCCACTAACGAGGCTCCCAGAGCTGCACGGCGATCCATTTTGGTCTTGCGGCGTTGTCGCCAGTCTAGTTTGTAACGGGTCATGAGTTTGAATAACAGCCAACGCCAACCGGTTTCTCTGGCCATCGCTTTGTGAGCATCACGGGCGGTCCACGCAATCCTTCCCATCAGTAAAGTTGACGGGGAAGGTTTACGTTGATTGTTAATTTCATCCCCTAAACTGCTGGTATCAAATAACTCAGGATCTAAAGTACGACCACCGGGCAATGCGCCGGCAAGTTCAGTGTAATAATCAGGGTATTTTTCAGCAACGGCATAACGCACTTTACTGTGTTGCTCTAGGTGGCGGATCATCTTTGGGGCATTATCAAGGTAACTGTGTAGTCGGTTTTCTTGTACGCTACCTTCCGTAGACGCTTTGAGATACTCAAGCGCTAAGGCATGGCTATCTTGCCCACCTTTAGCTTTAAAGTAATCATTGTTTGGGATCCAAATCCCCCCGCCTGAGATTGCTGACGTCCCACCATACTTATCTGTTTTTTCAACCACCAGCACCGAGAGCCCATGATCGGCAGCAAACACAGCGGATGCCATGGCGCCAGCACCGGAGCCAACAATGACAAGATCGTAAACCGAATGGCTAGCATCAGCCCGACTTGATGACCCTGTGTTTTTTTTCGAGTTGATGTCTGCCTGAGATGTCATTTGCGGACTCATATTCACTCCCTGTAATGCATGGCGATTGCCAAAATGAACGCTTGCCTAAACTAGTTGGCAAAGTCTTGTTTTAATTGATTGCGTAACAACTTACCGGCTGGATTACGTGGAAGTTTTTGTTCGATAATATGAATTTTCACAGGCACTTTATAACTTGCAAGCAATCTACCGACATGTTGCTTTAAACTCTGCTCGTTTACGCCCTCCCACGGTGTCACTGTCACCACGGCAATAATCGCTTCACCCGTACTTTCGTCAGGTACACCAAATACCGCCGCCTCTTTAACAGAGGTATTCAACATCAAACAAGACTCGATTTCGGCTGCAGCGATATTTTCTCCCGCACGGTTAATCACATCTTTTAGGCGATCGACAATCATGAGGAAACCATCTTGATTGATGTAACCCAAGTCGCCTGTGAGTAACCAACCATCGCGCATACTCTCAGTCGTGGCTGCGGGGTCATTAAGATAACCTTGCATTAAGCTGACGCCTTTCATGCAAATTTCACCGGTTTCTCCCAGCGGCATAGTGTCACCAAGAGGATCGCAAATTTTCACCTGCATAATGGGGGATATAAGACCTGAACTAAGGGGGTTATAACGAAACACATCTCCGGAAGCTGCGGCGCCAACGCCATTGGATTCAGTCATGCCAAAACCTATGCCTATCATCTGCTTTGGTAACTTGGCCAGCACGGTATTGACCAAGGATTGTGGTAAACCTGCGCCCCCAAACCCTAAACCGAAGATGCCTTCCAGTAACTCTGGTTTGAAAAAATCAGGCTCTCTGAGCAGTTGCATCACCATAGAAGGAGCGCCATTAAACTGCGTCACCTGGTATTTGTTCATCATGGCGACGGCATCTTTAGGATCCCATCTATGCATGAAAACTAACGTCTTCCCCATTCGCAGCGCCGATAAAAATTGCGCATGTAGGCCGCTAACATGAAACAGAGGTACTGCGGTGAGAATGACACTTTCACGACACTGGTCCATGATGTGTTTGACGGTTTCAGGTGATGTCATCGCAGAAACTGCACCGATATAATCGATATTAAACAGCCCCTGACACACAGCTTGATGAGTTGATACCACGGCCTTAGCTTTACTGGTAGCACCCGATGTAAACAATATTAAGGCAGGATCATCTGCCTTAATATCCAGAAGAGGCAAGGTGATGACACTGTCTTTTGACTGAGCACTATTATCAATACTAATCGCATCCGCATAGTGGCTTACGCCGCTAAGTTCACGGTAGTTATCATCCACGACAAGAGTCGGGCATTGACTGACACTGGTAACAGATTCAAGTCTAAGCCAGCGGTCTTTATCGCAAATGAGCAATTCAGGCATCAGGTCATCGAGAGCAGATCTTAACTCTCCACCTTGACCAAAACTGTTTAACGGGGCCGGAACGGCACCAATTTTGGCCAGCGCAGCAAAGGCAATGGCCCACTCGGGACGATTTCGAAGCGCTAAGGCAACACGAGAACCTTGCCCAATACCTTGCTGGTGAAACCACAGCGCGAGTGCATCCATCTCTTGATAAAAACGCTGATAACTCCAACGTTCATCTTGGTAAATTAAAAAGGGGGCATCATCATCTCGGCGAGCTAACGCTACTATTTCGGCAAGATTATTGGGTGCATGTCGGTAAACTAACAAACTGTCTGCGCCACGATTAACCCTCTTTAACTCAAAAGGTGAACCAGGGGTGGTGAGTTGTGCAGACGCTGTAAGTGCATGCTCGACAATATTCATACCTTCTCCTATTGCTCTTGTTTTGTTAATGACCCTCTAACGGGTGTCTTTAATTTAAGTGTTTGTTTTATAGAGGTCGACACATTCATTTGCTTGATACTGTTTCTGCAGCTGGCCATCAAAAATTAAATAATTGAGGTGAGCCAAGGTTTCCCCCAACGCCAACACTTGATCCATCGGAGACAAGGGGCGTGTAAATAGGGTTAACATGGCTTTCCATGGGGTAAATGCTTGCTCACTCGCCAACTCGGTAAGTACCGCCAAGTGACGGTTGTGATGCTGTTTAAATTGATCAATGCGGATATGCATATTTTTATAAATGGGACCATGAGCTGGCAGCACTAAGGTATTGGCGTCTAATGCGTTAAAGGCGTCTTGAGAGTTAAGTAATAACTTCAATGGATTGGCGTTTGGTTCACGATCGGTAATCAGTATATTGGCACTGATTTCAGGTAAGAGTTGATCACCTACGATTAAGATTGCAGGCTCATCCACATTGGCTTCGCTGTAAAAACAAGCATGTTCAGGGCTGTGTCCCTCACCGATGAGAATATGCCAGTTACGCTTGCCTATCTTGAATCCCTCTCCCCCACGCAATCGAGTAAATTGTCGCGGACGATGCTCCATAAAAGGATCATTACGACAAGCATCGAACATTGCGTCCATCTTGTCATCAGGCACGCCAGCCTTCTGGTAAAACAAACGTTGTTGCTGATTACCTAAATGGCTAACACCGTTCGACATCGATTCAAGCATATAAAACTCACCATGAGTCATATACAGGGGAACTTCAAAATACTGTGACAGCCAAGTCGCTAAACCTGAATGGTCATAATGGAAATGAGTACAAATCACCCCTTTCACCGGTTTAGTGGCGCAATGGTTCTCAGTAATGGATTGCCATAATTGTTGATTCTTAGCGGTATTAAGTCCCGTATCGAGTAAATACCACCCGTCGTCATCTTCCAATAAGTAGACGTTGATGTGATCAAGTCCCATGGGGATCGGCAATCTGGCCCAGTAAATGCCATCACAGATACGCACTAAAGTGCCGTCAGCATTGGGCGGTACTAAAGGATAATGCAAAGCTTCGCGTTCACGTTGCTTACGCGCTTTCAGCTCCTTTATCTGTGCCTCTACATCCATCCGGCTCTCCAATATTCCAACAGGTTGTCGCCATCTAGATAGTGTTCAATCGATGGCTATTTTTGTTATTCCATCAAAATATATTCTGCCCTTTAGCAATACGTCCAAAAGGACGATGCCTAGATTTTTGTGAAGGCTAAGTTCTACATTACATAAAAAATATAAAGGAAAGCATTATGTCCTCAATTTCCCCGCCGCAGATCACTTGGCGAACCCACAGTACTTTGGTTCTGCTCGCGTTGGTTTATGTCTTTTCTTTTATTGATCGCAACGTTATTGCCATTGTCCTTCAACCAATTAAAGAAGAGTTTGGCGCATCCGATACCTTAATGGGCTTACTGACTGGCCTCGCCTTTGCCATTCTTTATGCTGGCTTGAGTTTGCCCCTTGGACGCATGGTTGACCGTGGTGCTAACCGACGAAATATCATTGCCGTCTGTTGTGGCCTTTGGAGTGTTGCCACCATGGCTTGCGGCATGGTCAATCACTTTTGGCAACTTATGCTAGCCAGAATGAGTGTCGCCATCGGTGAAGCGGGTGGCATGGCGCCTTCTATTTCGATGGTGTCGGATCTCTACCCACCACAACGCCGTTCACTGGCCATCAGTGTACTGATGCTCGGTCCTCATATTGGCCTACTCGCGGCGATGGTGGCTGGTGGCTATATTGCTCAAGAATATGGCTGGCGCTCTGTTTTCCTTTGGTTTGGTGCACCTGGTGTAGTTTTGGCCCTTTTGCTCTTTATGGTGAGTAAAGACCCAGGGCATGGTGTTTATGACCGTCAGAGTGAGAAAGCCACCCAAGCAAGTACGCCACAAACTCCGTTTCTAAAACAGATGGCTGAAATTTTAAAAGTGAAAGGGTTTCTCTGGATTGCTTTTGCTTGTGCAATGGCAGGAATGGCGGGTTACGGCTACGGCATTTGGGTGCCCACTTTTATGGTACGTAACTACGACATGAGCTTGGCTCATGCTGGTATTAGCTTTGGTTTAGCAGGCGGAATTTTTGCCGCTGCAGGTTCAATTTTCAGTGGTTTATATTGCGACAAACTCGCGAAGAAAGATCCTTCTTGGCAGGTACGCCTTCCTATGATTGGCATCTTGATCAGTTTACCTATGGGTGTGGCATTTATGCTTTGGCCTGCAGATGCCTTTTGGATATTGGGTAGCGTAAAGGTGCCTCATGCCATCGTGTTTGCCGCCCTCTTCAGTTTTTTCAATTCTTGGTGGGCCAGCCTTTCATACGCTGCGGTCAGTCACTTGATGACCAGTCGTCAACGGGCAACGGGAGCGGCAACCTTGAATCTATTTCTCACCATGTTTGGTGCAGGTTTTGGCCCCTTACTCACGGGAACATTGAGTGATGTGTTTGCTATTAACTTCGGTGATGACGGACTCAAACTCGCCCTAGTCGCGACCTTGATGCTGCTGTTTATCTCAGCTTACTGCTATTTCAAGGCGGCAAAACCCTACAACGCTCGTCTACAGGAATTAGGGAGTCAACTAGCCACAGATAAAGAAGAAAAAGTGGACTTAACACCAGAAGTGAATACTCAAGAACCCGTTATTGCACTGGTTAAATAACCCCTTATTGAGATCAATATAATAATTAAAACTTGGCTGCACAGATGTCATGACATTAAGTAGTAGCGCGATATAAAGGAGTAGAAGATGGCAAAATCACAAGATTATCGAATGGGGGATTTCACCTTCCCTCGCGGTTGGTTCATGATAGCCACAGCCGAAGATATTAATACTCATAAGCCATTGGCAGTACGTTTTTTTGGCCGAGATTTCGCCCTCTATCGTGGCCGTGAAACAGGACGAGTCGTATTGTTAGATGCTTATTGTCCTCACATGAAAACCCATTTCGCCGCAGAAAATGATACCTCTTACGTCATTATTGATGGAGGCGGCACTAATATCGACGGCGATGGAATCCGCTGTCCTTATCATGCGTGGCGTTTTGGACCTGATGGTCAGTGTGACGACATTCCCTATCATGATGGCCCCATTCCTAAAACGGCCTGTGTAAAATCATGGACTGTGACTGAAAGTATTGGCGCTATCTGGATCTGGCATGATCCCGAAGGTAATGAACCCGAATGGGATCACCCATCACTGCCACAGTGGGATGATGAATCTTGGGTGAGATGGCAGTTTGACGATCTGGGTATGTTGGAGCAACACCCTCAAGAAGTGATCGATAACATCTGTGATTATGGCCATTTAAGCCCGATCCACGGTTCTACCGTACAGCGTTATGAAAACGAATTTAGCGGCCATTATGCCATTCAGCGCCAATGTGGCCCCCATAGAACCTTAGTTGGCGCAGATGGTGTCAGCCCAATATTGCATACTGATACCCGCTATCACGGGCCTGGTGTGTTGATATCACATCTGACCGGTTATTATGATTCAATTTTGATGATAACTCACACACCAGTAGAAGATGGTTCTGTGCGTGTTTGGCATGCTGTGTTAGTGAAATCCCCCAGTGACAGCCCTAAAGTTACGGCCTCTGATGTGATTGCAGCGAAACAGTTCCAACTCGCAAGCCGACATGCCTTTGAGCAAGATTTCCAAGTCTGGGTGAACAAAGGCCCATGTTTTAACGGCTTATTTCTCCCAAGTGATGGTCCATTCATGAAGGTGAGAATTTGGTATAAGCAGTTTTATAACCCGGTAGCACGAAAGGCAGAGTTTCTTGATAAGTGTGAGGGTGTCTACGTGCCTCGTGGTACTGAACCTTATACTCAAACAACATAAGACTTCAATTCCACTAAAAAAATCAGCGGCCATGGCCGCTGATTTTCGTTTAGTAACTCATAAAGTATATAGGTTAATCAGGGGGTAATTTGTGACTCCATCACCGCAGTAAACCCTGCATGATAAGGGGGTAACATGCCCCACTCAGCTCTTGGATCTTGCTTAGGCCCAGTAAAGACCGTTTGCATATGGCTGAACGCTAAAAATCCCTCTTTACCATGATAATGTCCCATACCAGAACCACCAATACCGCCAAATGGCGCTTCATGCATCGCAGCATGAGTCAGTGCATCATTAATGGTAACACCACCAGCGCGAGTGTTGGCTAACACAGTCTCTTGTTCTATAACATCTTCACCAAAATAATAGAGGGCTAAAGGATTCGAGCGACCATTTATGTCGGCAATCACACTGGTAATGTCAGCATAACTTTTGATCACCATCGCGGAGCCAAATATCTCATGCTGCATAATACTGCTATCGTCACTTGGATTGATGACCAAGCGAAGGGCTGAGCGTCTGCTCTTAGCATCACTGCCCACTTCATGGCTTGACTCAATACGGCAGCCTTTCGACCTTGCATCGTCAAGGTAAGACTCTACTCGATTAAAATGGGCTGCGTTCACCATAGGCGTTAAATCGGCATTATCCCCAATAGTCGGGTAGAGCTCTGCATAAAATTGCTTTATCAATTTGATGGTTTGTTCAAGCTTATGCTCAGGAACATAAACAATATCGGGACTGACACATACCTGCCCGGCATTGGTGCCTTTCGCAATAGCGAGTCGTTGGCAACTCTGTTCAAGCAAAGCGCTATCGCTGATGATCGCCGGAGATTTTCCGCCCAACTCTAATGTCAGTGGCGTCAGCTGCTCTGCTGCTGCGGTCATAATTTTACGACCCACATCAGTGCTACCGGTAAACATTAAATGGTTAAAAGGCTGAGCTGCAAAATGGGCACCTAAATCGGCACCGCCATTTATCACTGCCACAATGTTCGGGTCGATATACTTATCAAAGATTTCAGCTAAGGTCTCAGCGGTACGCGGAGTAATTTCTGAAGGCTTTAAGATGGCGCGATTTCCTGCACCAAGTACACAAGCTAATGGACTTAACAGCGTATAAAGCGGGGCGTTCCACGTTCCCATAATGCCGACACAACCCTTAGGCTGATAGCGCACTAAAGCCGTGGCACCCAATTGATCATAAGGTGAGAAGGATTGACGACTCTCTGGCTGCATCCACTGTTCTAGGTTATCTCGGGTGTGTTTAAGTGACGCCATGGCACCAAGCACATCATTCATCAATGAAAAGCCGGGATGGCGACCACCAAAATCGGCCTCCATGGCAGCAGCCAAAGACTGGTGACTGCTAACTAAAAGATTAATAACTTGCTGAATGCGATCTTTTCTCTGCTCTGCACTAACAACAGGTTGGCGTAATTGCGCTTGCTGTTGTTGCACTAATAGATGGCTTAGTGACGAATAGTCCGTGGTCATCTTACCTCTCCTTAATTGCTGTACTGGCTGTATAGCCCACAGACTTTTTTAACCTGATAAATCTATTTGTGAATGGTCCATAAAGACGATGATTGACAGGCTCACCAACCCGATACTCTTAACTAACCATAAGACACTACTTGACTGTATATCCTTGAGTATATGTCTAACCCACTGTTTTATTGAGGGAACAACATGTCACATCCTAATTTTGATCACAAGGCATTACGTAGTGCACTAGGAACCTTTACCACTGGGGTGACCATCATCACGACCCGAGCTGCTGACGGCACTGAGGTAGGGTTAACCGCAAATAGTTTTAACTCTGTTTCCTTAGATCCCCCTTTGGTGTTGTGGAGCTTGGCAAAAACGGCCCTTAGCTTGCCTGTTTTTACAGATGCTGAATATTGGAATGTCCATGTGCTTTCAGTCGACCAAAAGCCTTTATCGGATAAGTTCGCCGCTCGCGGGAAAGACAAGTTTTCTGGCCTAGTGCTTGATGACGGCATCTCCAATGCGCCTCTTCTGTCTGACTGCACGGCGAGATTTCAATGTAAAACAGCCTTTATCCATGATGGTGGCGATCACACTATTTTTATTGGAGAGGTGCATGACTTCGATCAATCCAATAAACCCCCATTGGCATTCCAAAGTGGCCAGTACGCATTGACCGCTCGCCAACCTTGGGAAGGCGTGAGTTTAAGCCAAGTAAGCGATACCCTTGAGTGCAGTTACACCGAAGATCTGCTGGGATATTTACTTGGACGTGCGCATTTTCAAATGCTCAATAAAATGCGATTAGTGCTGACGGATCACGACTTAGATGATATTCACTTTTTTGCCCTGTCAGTGCTCGCTATCAGTGACGGGATCACCGCAGAAGAGCTCAACGCCCATATCGCTTATACAGGAAGAAACATCAGTATTGATGAGCTTAACTTTATGAAAGAAAAAGACTTGGTATCGATAGAGGCTGACTGTTACCAGCTAACCGAACTAGGTCGTCAGGCGTCGCTACAACAAATTGCTCAAGCCAAAGCCATCGAAGATGACCTCATCGATAATCTAGGCCAAGGGGATGTAATGGCGCTGAAATTACTGCTCAAGCGCGTGATTCACAATACTGATCCAGGCTTGCCAGATCTTTGGTCAACGCCGTCATGATTGAGGACTCAGTGATGAAAGACAAGCAGCCACAAGCAGAGGCTAAGGTTATCACCACTTTAGCAAATGAGCTTTTTCAAGCATTACGGGGCGGCTACAGCGTCAGCCCTTTAATACGACGTCAAGATGAAAGCCGCCAAGATTTAACCATCGATGATGCCTACGCCATTTCACTGCATTGCTTACGCTTGCGCGAGCAAGATGGTGAGCAAGTCATCGGTAAGAAAATAGGCGTCACCAGTAAACCAGTGCAAGAGATGTTAAACGTGCATCAACCCGACTTTGGCTTCTTAACCCAGAGCATGCATTACCAAGATGGGGACTGCATCAGCCTGAGTGAAGCAGGGCTTATTCAGCCAAGGGCTGAAGGGGAAATTGCGTTTTGTTTAAAGCACGATTTACAAGGTCCCGGCGTAACAGCAAGCGACGTGTTGGCAGCAACTGAGTGGGTCGCCCCCTGTTTCGAAATAGTGGATTCACGCATAGACGACTGGAAAATCACGATTGTCGATACCATTGCCGACAACGCCTCTTGCGGTGTCTTTGTGATTGGCGAGCTACACACTAATCCAAATAGCCTAGATTTAGCCTTAGCGTCAATGCAATTACAACGTAATGGTGAAGCCGCTGGCTCTGGACTTGGCAGCGCAGTTCAAGGACACCCGGCACAAGCCGTGGCTTGGTTAGCCAACACCTTAGGTGAATATGGCATCCCCTTCAAAAAAGGAGAAATCATACTTTCAGGGGCACTATCGCCGCTTGTTGACGCCCGTTCAGGTGATCAATTCAACATGGAAATCGACGGCCTTGGCTGCTGCAGTATCAGCTTTCGAGACTAAATAGGCACAAACAAAAACATGAATATCCCTATGGGGAAATGGTCTGAATGGAGAGTAAAGTGACAAAAAAAATCAAATGTGCACTCATAGGATCGGGCAATATTGGCACAGATCTCTTATATAAATTACAGCGCAGCGAGATATTAGAACCTGTCTGGATGGTGGGGATCGCCCCTGAATCTGAAGGGTTATTAAGAGCCGAATCAGCGGGCCTTAAGATCACCTCACAAGGGATTGATGGCTTACTCCCCCATGTACTGGATGATGATATTAAGATAGCTTTTGATGCAACCTCAGCTTATTCGCACGCAGAACATTCACAAAAACTCAATGAACTCGGCGTGCTAATGATTGATTTAACCCCAGCTGCCATTGGTCCCTACTGCGTGCCTCCCGTCAACCTAAATCAACTTAAGCCTGGCACCATGAACATCAATATGGTGACCTGTGGCGGCCAAGCGACGATCCCGATGGTGGCTGCTGTTTCCCGTGTGCAAGCAGTGGAATACGGCGAAATCGTCGCCACGGTTTCTTCTCGTTCAGTCGGACCAGGCACTCGACAAAACATTGATGAGTTTACTCGCACAACAGCAGGCGCAGTTGAGCAAATTGGCGGCGCTGACAAAGGCAAAGCCATTATTGTGATTAACCCAGCTGAGCCACCCTTATTGATGCGCGATACCATTCATTGCCTGACAAAAGAAGCCCCAGATGAAGCGGCTATCACAGCATCAATCCATGAAATGATCAAAGAAGTGCAGCGTTATGTTCCTGGTTATACCCTCAAAAATGGGCCTGTATTTGATGGACGTAAAGTGTCTATTTTCTTAGAGGTTGAAGGTCTGGGTGACTATCTTCCTACCTATGCGGGGAATCTCGACATCATGACGGCCGCGGCAACACGCACAGCCGAAATGGTTGCCAGCGAAATATTAACCGCCAATGAGTCCCAGAAAAGCTGCTTAGTTTAGGAATATCATGATGAATTTACAGAATAAAAAAGTCATCTTACATGACATGTCGTTACGTGATGGAATGCACGCTCGCCGCCATCAAATTAGCTTAACTGAGATGCTCAGCGTCGCTAAAGGGCTTGATGCTGCCGGTGTTCCTCTAATCGAAGTCACCCATGGTGATGGCTTGGGCGGCGCGTCGCTTAACTATGGCTTCCCCGCTCATACCGATGAAGAGTACTTGAGCACCGTTATCCCAGCCATGACACAAGCTAAAGTGTCTGCATTACTGCTACCTGGGATAGGAACAACCGATCACTTACGTATGGCACATGAATTGGGCGTAAGCACCATTCGAGTGGCCACTCATTGCACCGAAGCGGATGTATCAGGACAACATATCGGCTTGTCCAGAGAGTTAGGGCTGGATACCGTCGGATTTTTGATGATGGCGCATATGATCACACCCGAGCAATTATTGGCTCAGGCAAAGCTGATGGAGTCATACGGGGCTAACTGTATTTACTGTACTGATTCAGCTGGCTACATGTTACCCGATGACGTTACAGCTAGAATTGAAATGCTACGTCATGAACTGAAACCAGACACTGAAATTGGATTTCATGGTCATCATAATTTAGGCATGAGTATTGGTAACTCCTTAGCTGCCATCGCTGCTGGCGCCAATCGCATTGATGGTTCAGTGGCCGGACTTGGCGCAGGAGCGGGTAACACACCACTTGAGGTGTTTGTCGCCGTACTCGAACGTATGAGTGTGATTCATGGTGTTGATCTTTATCGCATTATGGATGTCGCCGAAGACCTCGTCATTCCCATGATGGAGCAGCCAATCCGCATTGATAGAGATGCACTCACCTTAGGTTATGCCGGTGTTTACTCCTCTTTCTTGTTATTTGCACAACGTGCTGAGAAAAAATATGGCGTGTCAGCACGGGATATTTTGGTTGAATTAGGACGTCGTGGCACCGTCGGTGGGCAAGAAGATATGATCGATGATACCGCGATGACCATGGCTCGGGAACGTAAGTTGAATCTTGCTATATGACAAAAAGCCTCGCTATGTCAGCAAATTGGAGGCGACATGGCCTGCTGCTTTTACTGACGTTATTTTACGGTGAAACCTTTATCGGCAGACAAATACTCGCCGTAATGATAGAGCCAATAAAGCAAGAGTTCAGCGCCAGCGATAGCCAAATGGGATTAATATCTGGTTTGGCATTTGCTGCAGTGTTTGCCTTGTTAGGGCTGTCGGCAGGACAACTCGCCGATAGCATGTCTCGCACTCGCTTACTGGCCTTTTGCGCACTGATTTGGGCACTAGCAACCGCTTTGTGTGGTTTTGCCCCAGGCTTTTACTTTTTAATCGCAGCGCGCATGTTAGTGGCCGTCGCAGAAGTGCCGATCACCTCAGCATCAATGTCGTTAATCGCCGATCTCTACCCCCCCAATAAACGCGCCTTCGCCATTAGTTGTTATAGTTCGGCAGCAACCTTTGCCGCCATTATTGCGCTTGGTCTTGGTGGTTTTTTGATAGCAGAATTTGGCTGGCGACAGACATTTATTTGGTTATCAGTGCCATCTCTTATTATTTCATTAATATTCTTCATCTTTGTTACCGAACCCCAACGCGGTTTCTGGGATATAGCATCATCGCATTCACCAACAAACGCCCCTTCTGCTCCGGCGGCAATCAAGTCCCCCTCGCTCCTTTCCACCGTGTCATCATTGTGGCAGCAACCCGCATTTCGACTCTTGGTGATCTCCAGTGCCTTAGCCACAATGGGGGCCAACGCCTATGGCATGTGGAATACGACTTTTCTAGTGCGAAGTCACCACTTATCGTTACAAGACGCCGGTATCCTGGCTGGGGTTATCGGTGGGGGCTCCGCTGCGATAGGGGTGTTATTTGGTGGCTATTTAGCTGACCGCAATCATAAAAAAGCCTTGCCGAGAAATATACTCACACAGCCAATTGTTGGCCATGTATTAGGTATCGTGAGCCTCGGACTGTATTTGATCTGGCCTGCAGGTTCAGGGGTTTCCGTGTTCGGTATTCAAGTACCTACAGCCATGTTTGCCTGCTCACTCGCGGGGTTTTTCTCAGTATGGTGGGTAGGCCCCTGCTTTAGTTTACTGACCACTTTAGTGCCTGGGAATCAAAGAGCGGTGGCCATTGCTTGCCAAACTGTCTTAGTCACGTTACTTGGCATTGGCTTAGGTCCCTTCTTCGTCGGATTATTGAGCGATCAATTGTCGAACTCATTTGGTTTAGAATCATTGAGATACGCACTACTATTTTGTAATGTCACCACACTTACATCAGTAATATTACTGATGAAATTAAGAAGTATACAACTAAGCACTAAGGTTAATACTCGACTTAATGCTGCTACGCTCTAATAATAACGATTAGCTTGAGGAGATAATTTATGCCTATAACCCTAGTGACCGGTTCTGCATCAGGTATTGGTGCCGCGGTTTGTCAGCAACTACAAGAAGCTGGCCATCAAATCATTGGTGTCGATCGCAATAAAGATGACAATTTCACCCAAATTGCCGCTGATTTATCCACTGAGTCTGGTCGCGCTGCAGCCATCATTTCCGCTCGCCAACTGTGTGACGATAAACTCGATGGGCTTGTCTGCTGTGCTGGTGTGGGCATCACCGCCCCAAGTTGCGACTTAATCGTCAGCGTCAATTATTTTGGCGTCACTAGAATGATCAAAGGACTAGAGTCTGCATTAGCCAAAGGAGATAACCCTGCCGTTGTGGTCATTGGATCTGTCGCGGCAAATCAGCAACTGAGTCATCCGGATCTGATGGCTGTTGCCATGTTGAATGATGATGAAGCGCAAAGTAAATCCATCGCAAATGAAAGTCAGCAACCGCACATCGCCTACGCTGCCTCAAAATATGCAGTTACGGTCTGGTGTCGACAACTCTCTGTAGAGTGGGGACCTAAAGCCATCCGCATCAATGTAGTGGCGCCTGGAGCCGTGGAAACACCACTGCATCAGTCTTCTAAAGAGGACCCTCGTTTTGGTGAGGCAGTACGTAATTTTGTCGCCCCAATAGGCCGCAATGGTAATCCACAAGAAATTGCATCAAGCGTTGCGTTTTTACAATCTCCAGCCGCAAGCTTTATTCATGGTAGCGTGTTGTTTGTCGATGGTGGTATGGATGCATTGATGAGAGCAAAAGACTTTTAATACTCTTTTTACTATTCAGGGCTAACGGCATAACATTAACAAGCCCCTGTAACCGTATCACCATGGTTGCAGGGGCTTGTTTGTATAACTTACTGGCTAGCGAATGAGTCAGTCTCTAGCTTTAACTCGTTTCTGTCTATTCGCCGTTAAATTTTGGCTGACGTTTCTCAAAAAAAGCACTCACGCCCTCTTGAAAATCGTCACTGTTAAAACAGAACTGTTGATACTGCGCTTCTTGACGTATTTGATCATGTAAACTGCTTCGCTGAGCTTGCTGTAATAATCGCTTCAGGTATTGCTGAGACAAAGGCGCGCCAGCGGCAAGCTTGTTCGCCCAGGCTAACGAATAAGAGTACAAGTCATCATCCTTAACGCTGCGATTAGCAAGCCCTGTTTGCACACACTCTTGTGCAGTTAATTTGTCAGACTCGGCGCACAACTCGAAGGCTTTTTTGTACCCAAGTCGATTCACCAAATGCCAGCTCGCGCCGCCATCAGGTACTAAGGCAATAGAAGCAAAAGCTTGGAATAAGCATGAGCTTTCAGCCATCACAGTCAAATCACAATTGAGTGCTAACGCACCGCCAATACCGGCTGCAGCGCCCTGCACTACTGCCATATAGATTTTCTTGGATTGACTGATCCGCGATAAGAAAGGTTTGTACTCATTCAGAATTTGAGCTTCAATGCCATGCTTTGCAGAGGTGAGTTCTTTAAGATCAGCACCAGCAGAAAAACAACTTCCAGCGGCGCGGATAATAATCACGCGTAACTCATCATCATCGTCTGCCATGTTAATCGCCGCATAGAGATCTTGTCGCATCTGCTGATTGAAGGAGTTAAGTGCCTTCGGGCGATTCATCTCTATAATGCCAATTTTGCCCTGAACGCGAAAATTAACTGTATCAAACTGATAACGTGTGATCTCTTCTATCTGTTCACTGGCAAACACAGCCGCTTGCTCGCTATTATGATCATGCATAATATTCTCCTATGACTCGCTAACTTCAAACAAGCCTGCAGCGCCCATACCACCGCCAATGCACATGGCAACCACCACATACTTGACCCCACGGCGCTTAGCCTCCAATAAACCATGATTGACCATACGAGTACCGGACATACCAAAAGGATGTCCTATGGCGATAGCACCGCCATTCACGTTAAGTCTGTCATTAGGAATACCTAACTTGTCACGGCAATAGATCACTTGGCTGGCAAAAGCTTCGTTAATTTCCCACAATCCAATGTCATCGACACTCAGTCCAAAACGCTCTAACAATTTCGGAATGGCAGCCACTGGACCAATCCCCATCTCTTCAGGAGCACATCCTGTCACCGCGATGCCTTTGTATATACCTAAGGGAGTAAGGTTACGTCGCTCAGCTTCTTCGCTACTCATCAACAAGGTGGCGGCAGCGCCATCGGCTAATTGCGATGCATTGCCCGCGGTGACATGCAGTCCTTGTTCAACCCAAGATCCGCCTTTCCACACAGGGGCTAAGCCTGCGAGACTCTCTCGAGTGGTACTGACACGATTACACTCATCTTTTTGAGCCGTAACCGTCATATATCCATTCGGTTTGCGATCACTATCAAATTGCAGTTGTTGCACGGTTAATGGCACAATTTCGGCATCAAATATGCCAGATTCTTGCGCAGCAGCTGTGCGTTGCTGACTTTGCAGTGCATAGTCATCTTGCGACTGACGACTAACACCATAACGTTCAGCGACAATTTCGGCGGTTTCAATCATGGGAATGTACGCGCTGGGAACGGTCTCTAATACTGCGGTCGATTGTGCACGATAGCTGTTTTTATGTTTATTTTGCGTCAGCGATAATGATTCTACGCCACCAGCCACCACCACATTCATCTCACCACTGATGATATTTTTGGCCGCAATGCCAATGCTCATCAAGCCTGAGGCACACATTCTATCAAGAGACATACCTGGCACTGACATGGGTAAACCAGCGCTATAGGCACATAATCGGCCGATATTATAAGCTTGAGTACCTTGCTGTACGGCGGCGCCCATGATCACATCATCAATGGCATCGGGTTCAACTCCTGCCCTTTCGATAACAGCTTTGATGACATGGCCGCCCAATACTGGCGCCTCAGTGTCGTTGAAAGAACCACGGAAAGCCTTGGTTAAGGCGGTTCTAGCGACAGAAACGATAACTGCTTGAGTCATTGGAAGTATCCTTGAATTTTATAATGTATCGATTTGAAAGGTATAACGGCTGATGGTATCTACCACACAAGCAGGCCTGTCCTGCCCTGCTATCTCTACCGTCACACGTATGTAGGCTTGTACGGCATCTCCCTTGGTTTCCACTTTGACGATTTCACCCCGTCCCCTAATATTGCTGCCAACGGGCACGACAGCCGGAAAGCGGATCTTATCGCAGCCATAATTCACCCCCATTGATAGATTCTGTACGTCGAGTAACTGGGGTAGAAAAGCATTCACCAGCGACAGAGTCAGGTAGCCATGAGCAATACAGCCACCAAATGGCCCTTTGGCTGCGCGCTCAGGATCCACATGTATCCACTGGTGATCGCCTGTAGCCTCAGCAAATTGATCGACCCGTTGTTGGTTGATCGTAAGCCAGTCACTGCAACCAAGGCTCATACCTTCAGCTGCCAGCAATGCTTGTGCGCTGTTTATGACAACATTGGCCATCATGAACTCCTTAAGCTTGTTGGGAACTGACCGACACCACTTCACCAGCCATGTAAGAGGCGTAGTCACTGGCCAAGAACATCATGACATTGGCCACTTCCCACACTTCTGCTGCACGGCCAAAAGCTTCCTTACTGGCCAATTGTGCTAACAATTCTTTACTGGAGGATTTTTTGAGGAAATCGTGTAACGCAATGGAGGGTGCAACCGCGTTAATTCTCACGCCAAACTCAGCCGCTTCTAATGCACTGCAACGGGTAAATGCCATCACGCCCGCTTTGGCTGCGGCATAATGGGCCTGCTCTTTTTGGGCTCGCCAGCCCAATACAGAAGCGTTATTGACAATCACACCTTTGCCGCGGCTTTGCATAAACGGCAGCATGGCGCGGGTCATTCTAAAAGTACCGGTCAGCGTGATATCCATGACCCTAGACCACTCAGTATCTGTCATCTCCATGACTGATTTCTGCCCGCCTAAACCCGCATTATTTATCAGCACATCTACGCCATCTAGCTGCTTTTCAGCGTTCGTTATCAAGGCTTGAACTTGCGTTTCATCACTGACATCGCAGATCTGACCATAAACAGATTCAAGGCCAGTTTGCTGGCGCAAACTGGTCACTGCCTCATCAAGACGACGAGGATGAATATCTGAAATCATTAAGGCGCGACAACCCTCCTCTGCGGCACGAAGGGCGGCGGAAAAGCCTATCCCAGCACCCGCCGCCGCGGTGATCAACACAGACTTCCCCGTCAATAAACCATGTCCGCTGACATATTCTGGCTTGTTCATGAATTTCCCCTGTTGTCGTCAGTCACTACTGACAGAAACCGCTAACGGTTAATAGATAGGGGTCAATTATTAGCATGTTGAATTGGACTGCAGCATCGTCAAAGTGGACTAAAGCTTATTAGGTCGAAACTGGAACCAACATCCTATCTGAGCTCTTATATGCATATAGTCTTAATAGACGATTCTCCTCTTTGGTTTTTCCAAAATACTCATTTGGTTAAAAAAATAATTCCTAAAATTAATTCTTCGTTGTACTCAAGCTCGTTATATAGAGCATGAGAGAAGCCACCAGGAGGAAAAGATGAAATATAGAAATCTGTTAAATCCCCTGCTCGCTATGCTGCTGACCTCAAGCAGTGGCGTAGTAATGGCAAAAGTAACGCCTGAACAAGCAGACAAGTTAGGTAAAGAACTGACCTGCGTTGGCGCTATTGCCGCTGGAAATAGTGAAGGTACTATTCCTGCTTTCTCAGGGAAATGGCTAGGAAAGCCGCCAGGAATTGAATATGAACCCCATGTTGGTGCACATCCAACAGATCCTTATCCAGATGATAAACCTCTCTATACCATAGACAGTAAGAATTGGCAGCAATACGCAGACAAGTTAACTGCAGGCCAAAAAGCGATGTTTGAGCGTTATCCCGATTCTTTTACTATGCCGATATATCAAGGCCGACGAGATTTTAGATACCCAGATGTGATTTGTGACACAGTGAAACGCAACGCAGTTGAAGCTGAGCTGATTGATGAAGGCTTTGGTTTTAATGGCTATATGGGCGGCGTCCCTTTCCCTATTCCTGATATGAAACAGCCACTACAAGTACTGGCCAATCATAACTTTCCTTTCCGAGCTTACACCTACAACACTCTACGTGATGTGGCAGATGTGAACTCAACCGGCACCATTTCATGGGGACGCGATCACGGCCAAGGCATGAACGTGACGACTCATCCAGAAAGCATCGGCGAGCCGATGGGCGATGTCATGGCTTATAGCTTAACAGCCACCAAATTGCCGACCCGCAGTAAGGGATCGGCAACGGTGACTTCTGAGCCAATTAACTTTGCTCGTGGTAAACGCTTAGCTTGGAACTATAACCCTGGAACCCGCCGTGTGCGCCAGTTACCAGAATATGGTTTCGATACGCCGCTGTCGTCAACATCTGGCAAACTGACGATCGATTCAGACCGACTCATGAATGGATCACCAGAGCGTTATGAATGGTCAGTGCAAGAGCGCAAAGAGATTTTTGTGCCAGCCAACAACTACAAAATTCACCAAAGCGACGTGAAATACGACCAATTGCTCACCAAAAATCATGCTAACCCACAATTCATGCGTTATGAATTACGCCGTACTTGGGTATTAGAAGGAAAACTAAAGAGCGATTATCGACATAAATATGGCCGACGTGTGATGTATATCGATGAAGACTCATGGCATGGCATTGTGGCTGATTACTACGATACTCGTGATGAATTAGTGCAACACGCATTTATCAATTATTACTACGCCTATGATGTGAGTGGCTATGAATCAGGTAGCAGTTTCTACCATGATCTAACCACTGGCGGCTACGTCGGTTACAACCTGTTCCAAGAGCGTAAATTAGCACCGGTGCTGAATAAAGGTGATTACACCGCCAATCAATTCACTCCAGCGGCACTTCGTCGTCTTAGCCACTAACTTGCAGTTTAAGGAACCCAATTGTGAAAAATTTAAAACATAAAACATTGGCAGCTGCAGTTGTTGGCGTGCTCTTTAGCAATCTTGCCCACAGTGCTGAAACAGTAGAGTTAGGGAATGATGTCACATTAGATTGGAAAGGTACTTTAGCCTATTCCGCAGCAGTGCGATTAGAAGATGCCGCACCAGAGTTAAAAAGCAGCGGTAATGATAACTTCGAAAAACATGATTTCATTGGTAATGGCTTATCTTTATTGATGGAAGGTCATCTACGCTGGGGCGGCAGTGGTATCGTCCTTTCTGGAAGTACGTTTTACGATAATGTTTATCAAGATGATAAGTTCAGTGATGCAGTACAGAAATATCATGGTGGTTACACCCGCCTACTCGATTTCTATGCCTACACCACGTTCAGTTTTGGTGAGGCTGGATATGCTGATTTTCGAGCGGGTCGACATGTTGTCGCTTGGGGTGAAGGTCTGTTTTTCCCTAGCATTTCGTTGGCCCAAGGGCCATCTGATGGCATAAAAAGTAGCGTACCAGGGACTGAGGTAAAAGACATTCTATTGCCGGAAGATCAACTTTCCATGCAACTGGAACTTACCCCAGACTGGTCCTTGATGGCCCATTGGCAATTTAACTGGCAGGAAACGATTGTGCCAGAGCCAGGTTCCTTTCTCAGTGGCAGTGAAGCAGTGGGTAATGGGGCTTATTGCCTAGTCCCACTCCCTGACGGTTCATGTGGTTATGCACCTCGAGCTGAGGATATTTTACCTGATGAAACCAGTCAATGGGGTGTGGGTACACGTTACCGTATATCTGAAATCACTGAACTTGGCTTTTACTATCTCAACTATAACGACCGTATTCCTATGGTTGAAATTAGCCCGATGGCAAACCAATTTCTAGGTGAATATCAGGTACGCTATTTCGATGACATAGCACTCTATGGTGCTACGATGTCGACGACCACTGGCATGGCTTCCGTGGCAGCCGAGGTCAGCTATAAGGATGGTGCGCCAGTGTTGGTTAACACCCAATTTTTCGGGTCACCACTCGCACTACCGAGTCGAGCTGAAATATTGCAATCAAACCTCAATGCTGTGATTAACTTTGGTCGCACTTCATTTTCAGATTTAGTCAACTTAACCGTTGAAGCTTCTTATGTGGACATCATGGATGTTGAAGCGCGCGGTGTGAATGGGGTGCCAGGAGGCGAAACTGATGAACTGTATTACACCAGCCACGGTTTTGCTGTTGCTGCGGCTCTTTCGCTGTCCTACCCAGGCCTTACCGAAAACTGGGACTTAAGTATCCCCTTCGGCTATAGCCAGCAACTCAGTGGTCGAACTATTACCGGTGGTGCTGGAGGTGAAGGTGATTATCGTGCCCGTCTGGGTGCAGATTTCACTCACCACAGAACAGGCTTACAGTTAGGCCTATCCTACGTGCGCTATATGGGTTCACCAGATGTTGATGAGCCATACAAAGAGCGAACACTCAGTGACCGCGATAACATTGCATTTACCGCCAAATGGGCATTTTAAATAAGACGGTTATTGAATCTGAATAAGATCTCTTAAACCACCCTATTTAATCTTTTGGAAGCAAGCTTTGGTTAACAATAAAAATGTACACACTGCATTTGTAGTTGTGTACATTTTTTTGTCTGTATTTCAGCGATTCAATGACAAAATACAGCGTCCATTTATTCACTCTCTCCTGTAAAACTCATCATATCGACAGAATCGAGCTTCTGTTATAATCCCAGCATTGATACCACCCCTTGATAATTAGCCATGGTCGACGCCTTGAACACAAGCCAAACGAACTCCATAGAGCAAGCAACAGACGCTCTCTCTTTCGACAACCTTCACGCTGAGACTCCCGCACAAAAGCGTGCGCTGAGTTATGCCAACACCATTTTCCAACTATTTCATCAGGTCATGGATAAGCAACAACCAGCAGATCGCGTGGTGGGTGAGTATTTCAGAATCAATAAGAAACATGGTTCGAAAGACAGACGCGTGATCCGTGAGAGTGTGTTTGCGCTATTTCGTTGGTGGGGCTGGTTAAGCAAGTTCAATGCGCTACCTGAAACTGAGCAAAAAGAACAAGTGTGGTTCACTATTTTGACCATCAACGCCCAGTTAGAATCTCATCCTTGGCATGATTTTATTTCAGCTTGGGAAGGATTTGCTGGTATCAAGCCGTTAGAATCAGCCACACAATTTGACAGTGCTGCGCAGCGATGTGACTGGCTCAATACCCAGTTTGATTCACTTTCATTCACCCCTGATGAACTTGTACCCGATTGGTTCTGGGAAGTCTGCCCTAGCGACGACACTGAGCAACGTTTAGCATTAATAGAGTCTCTGTCATCCCGCCCGCCAATATGGGGACGCGTGCAGAATATTGATGTTCATGACGCCATAGATACGCTGACTAAAGTAGACATTGCGGCAACCGGTAGTAAGTTTTTCAGTGACAGCATCAACCTTGGTCATAAGAATATTAATCTTAACGGTTTAGCGCTTTATAAAGATGGCGAGCTAGAAATTCAAGATCTCGGTTCTCAAGTTGTTGGCCAAATGTGCCAGCCTAAAGCGGATGATAACTGGTGGGACACGTGCAGTGGAGCAGGGGGCAAAAGCTTGCAGCTAAGATCCCTAATGCTACAGCAAAACAAACACGCAACAGGCACGATTATCGCTTCTGATATCCGCAGAAAACCGCTTGAAGAACTGGCTAAACGCGCAAAACGTGCCGGTTTTAAAGAGATTTCGACAGCACCATGGAAGTCTGATGAATTACCCGTTGAACATGCTCATTTTGATGGTGTGCTGGTGGATGCACCTTGCAGTTGTACTGGTACTTGGCGACGTAATCCGGATATGCGCTGGATAGATAGTAAAGACGCAGTCATGGATAAGCCCGCTTTGCAGTTAGATATCCTGGCTCGTTCAAGCCAAGCGGTGAAACATGGCGCAATCTTAGTTTATGCCACCTGCTCACTCTCCCCTTTAGAGAACGAAGCCGTGGTTAACGCATTTTTGGCATCCAATAGTGACTTCACTTTAGCGGTCACTACGCATCCATTTACCGGCAAGCAAGACAAAATGCACACAGTGATACCCTATCAGGCTGATACTGACGGTATGTTCGTCGCTCGGATGATACGTAAGTAATCGTTAATAAACAGTAACATTGAAGTGGCCTTGGGCCGCTTTTTTTTTCCTTGAAATCGCCGTAATACTCTTGTCATAAAAGCTTTTTACTATCTATAATATGCCGTTAAGTGAAGACTCTACATGCACTTAAAAACCTAGACTAAATTTTGGAATTCTAATGTCAAACTTCTACGATAATGATGATCTTCTCTGGGATAGTGAAATAAGTGACGCTCCTGAAGGCAAACAAAAAGATAAACGAAATAAGCATAACCGCAGACAGTTATCCGATCTGAAACGTCAATCACTTGATCAAGATCAGCCAAATACAGCAAACCATCGAAGAGGGTAACCCTATTAAAGATTTGATCTTACAAATTGATGGCTAAACGGCAACGTATTAGCCCTCGATCTCATTACTTTAAACATGTTACATACTCACACAAATTATTTCCTGCTTTTCCCTCCCTACAATGTCATCATGCTCCATACTCTAATACCCTAACCCACTTATAAGTAAGAGATAATCACGTTATCTATACGGTATTCTCATAAAAGGAATCAGTCTTGGAACAGATGCACCCCGATTTTATCTATCCCTCCGGATCCATGTTAATGCACTCACCTCTTGTTCTAAATAAAGCCGATATGTACGGCTTTTTTATGAAAGGCAAACAGAAAAACCTGCAAAAATCCATCGATACCAGTCTGAATCAAGTTGCTGGAAGCCGAATGTATTTTAAAGTCCTCTCCCCTTATGTATTAACAAGCTTTACCCGGGTCGATAAAGCCTATTCGGACTGTCCAGAAGACAGGGAGAAAGGCTGGATAAAAGAGACTGATATTGTCACCTGGATCATGGTTGGCAAACAGAATAGCGCTGACAGCGATGATATTAGCCATGTGTATTTTCATCCCCTGCATATCTTTGTTGATGACGCCATGGCGTTGATCAATGGCCGTGAACTCTTTGGTTACTCAAAATATATGTGTGAATATGAGATGCCAATGCCGGATCAGCCTCTGACTAAATTAAGTCTATCCGCCAAAAGTTTTAAGGTCTTCTCGCCCGAAACTGAGCTCGCTATGCATCCTCTATTAGAGGTTAATTGCGAAGCGAAAGAGGAAGATCAACTCTCTACCACCGAAGCGATAGCGAAAACCTGGCAACTATTTAAAGATCAGACTGACTTTATTCCAGATCTGAATCGATTAGGTGAAGATCAACTTTTCAGCCTACTGTTTAAACCCGCCATTGACCAAGTATTCTTAAAGCAGCTGCCGGACTCATCGGGAGATAAAGCCGTTTATCAAGCGCTCACCGCCTCACCCGCTAAAATCAACAAGGTTCACTCTGTCTCCCTCCTCGACAACGATCTCATTGCAACCGTATTTGATAATGCCAGCTTCCCGTTCAAGGAGTCACTGGGCGTGGAGTTAGGCGAGCAACATGTGTTACTCCCCTACCATGTTAACTTTGATTTTGAAGTGCCTAAGGGAGAAGTACTCGTCGATAATTCCATTATTAAAAAAGAAAAAATCGCTATTTTAGGTGGCGGTGTGGCTGCCATTACTGCTGCCGCCTGTTTAACCGAACAAGCTGGATGGCAAAACCGTTATGAGATAGATATCTATCAAATGGGTTGGCGAATTGGCGGCAAGGGAGCCAGTGGTCGTAATGCTGAATATGGCCAACGAATAGAGGAGCATGGCCTCCACATCTGGTTTGGTTTCTATCAAAACGCGTTTAACTTAATGCGCAAGGCCTATGAAGAGCTAGACCGTCCGGCTGGTAGCCCACTTGCTACCTTTTTAGACGCCTTTAAACCTCATAACTTTATCGTACTTCAGGAAGATGTTGGCGGAGATTCTGACAGCTGGGCCATTGAGTTCCCAGAACGAAGTGGTCTACCCGGTGACAGCACCCAAACCCTCACACTGTGGAAAGTGGTTAAAGCCGCGTTTAGTTGGATCCGCCACTGGTTATCGGACATGGACGACATTCTTGATGAAGCGGAAAATGAATCGGCTAAGCCTATTCATTGGTTCAGCGAAGCCTGGTTTGAACATCTTAACGATAAGATAGATGAAACACTCGATGATGCCAGAGAGAGCTTGCAGACACTGAGCAACAAGCTTGAATGCTACATCAACCGCCTTATTGGAGATGAATGTGAAGGCCATGCTCACGAGCTTGATCAAGGTCTGTTTGAAGGCGCAGTAGATAACTTTAGAGCCAGATTGAATGAGCGATTCGTCGACAAACTAGAAACAAATGATGAGCTACGCCGACTCTTTATTGCAGCCGATTTAGGCCTAACCATACTAAAAGGTATGTTTGCCGATGATGTATTCAAACTAGGATTCGATTCTATTAATGATTACGATTACCGTGAATGGCTGACTAAACATGGGGCAAACAAAACATTCACTGTCGACTCTGCACCCGTAAGAGGTTTCTACGATCTGGTATTCGCATACGAAAGAGGTAACTTCGATAAACCGAATTTGGAAGCGGGCACCATCATACGTTCTATGTTACGTATCGCCCTATGCTATCAGGGCGGTATGATGTGGAAGATGCAAGCAGGCATGGGGGATGTTGTATTCACTCCCTATTATGAAATTCTCAAACGCAGAGGCGTGAACTTCCACTTCTTTAATCGGGTCGACAACTTAGTTTGCGAAAATAACAGCATTCAGGCCATTGAGATCACTGAGCAAGTAAAATTAAAAGATAGTACGACTGAATACGATCCTTTCGTCGATGTAAAAGGGTTAAATTGTTGGCCTAGCACCCCCAATTATGACCAATTAGACCCAGAACAAGCTCAGCTACTTAAAGAGAACAATATCAACCTTGAGCATTTTTGGAGCGATTGGGAGCAGGTCTATCAAGCCAAACATAATGCGCCATTGCCCACTAAGCGACTAGAGAAAGGCATTGATTTCGACAAGGTGATCTTCGGCCTGTCTATTGGCTCCGTGCCCCATGTTGCAAGTGAAGTGATGGCTCAGAGTCAACCATTAGCCAAAGCAGTCGAGAAAGTACAAACCGTTGCCACTCAAGCTTATCAACTTTGGCTAAATACCGATCTTGAAGGAATTGGCTGGTCTATCAAGAATGAAAATGGAGAGCAGCCAGTACTCTCTGCTTTTACTGAACCTTTCGACACGTGGGCTTCAATGGATCAACTGCTCGATAAAGAGGATTGGCAAGGTGTTGAACCTAAAAATGCCAGTTACTTCTGCTCAGCGCTTCCCGTCGAACATTATCCACCAAAGAGCGACATTAGCTTTCCTCAGCTTAAATCCGAGGAAGCCAAATTAGGTGCCATAGGTCAGCTTAAGACACAAATTCACAAGCTTTGGGGCAATGTCGGTGATACTTTCCCTTGGGAATGGCTACACGATCCAGAAAACAGACAGGGAGAAGCCAGATTCGACAGCCAGTATTGGCGGGCGAATGTAGACCCTTCTGAGCGTTATGTACTGTCAGTGAAAGGCAGCTCTCAGTATCGAATTGATACTGACGGAACAGGAATAGATAACCTTTACGTCACCGGAGACTGGATTAAAACTGGCATCAATGCAGGTTGTGTTGAGGCAGCAACAATGGCGGGCATGAACACATCCAAAGCCATTTGCGGACACCCGAAGGTGATTAAGGGAGAAAAAGACTTTTAATATAAATTAAAGCGGGGCCTAGGCTCCGCTTCACACCAAGCGTTCATCTTGCAGCGTCACATTCTCGTTCTGCTTCTCTCGTCGCTTTGCCGTTTTACGTTTATACATATCTCTGTCAGCCGCTCTTAACCACTCACCTGCATCTTTCACTTCACTATTAAGCCCATAGCCAAAACTGATGCCTGTATCTTTATAAACACGCTTGGTAATTGATCCCGATAACTCTTCTACATTTTTTAATATAACAGGGAGTTGTTCCTCTGAAATGAGAATAACAAAGTTATATCCGCCAATGCGGAACAACTTAGCTCTTTCAAGAAGATCACAGCTGACTTTAAGCTCTTTAGCAGCATGGATCAGTAAACTGTCCCCCTCATGATAGCCTAAGGTGTGATTCACCTGTTTCAAGCCATCAAGATCAAGCAAAATAAGGGCTAAGTTTTTCTTCGCATTATTACCAAAGAAAGTTTCAGACTGAATACATTCATCTAACGCATGTCGATTGGGTAGCAAGGTTAATTGATCTTGTCTGGCTTTTTCCCAAGCCACCCCTAAGGTTTCAATATAGCTTTGACGCTCTTCGGACAATAATTTGATTTTATAAGCCAACGCCAGAGATAACATCAATGCATCCACAGTGCCGCCAATTAAGGTCGCTAACTCGGCATTTTCAATAAAATCCGAAGTGAGTCCCATATTTCCAGGCAATATGATCACAGCAGGGAGAAGCAGACAAGTAAAAGCAAAAATAAAGTAACGTGCAGGATAGAAGCCTTTAATCAAACAAACATTCCCGCACGTAATTGCCAAGGCTATCCAGAGCATGATCAAGACAGAAGCGATAAGCGCTGTATAGGAAACCAAAAATATACTGGTAGGCAAAGCAAGAATGCAGGTCCACATCAGTAATTTACTTAAGCGCCATAACTTAGGCGAATACTCAGGGAGTTGCAGAAAGTGTTTATAAAATAAGATATTAAAGATTGGTAAACCGATAAAAAACAGATGATGGATCTCTAAATTATGAAAACCCCAAAGGTGAGCTCCAAGATGGAAAGTTAACGCCCACCCAGTAAAGTAGGTGATCACATAAAGCCCGTAATAGAGAAACGCTCTGTCTCGAATGGAGAAATAGATAAGCAAGTTATAACAAGCAATAAATAGCAAGCCGCCCAAACAGAGCATCACTAACATCGCTTCGATATCTGAACTAATTTTATACTCACCGTAAGGTTCAATATCTACCTTAGGTACAGACGAAAAGTAGCGACTTTCCATTTGGATAACAACCCAATATTCAACGCCATAATTGAGCTTAATCTCACGACCATAATTGAACAGAAACTCGTAAGGCGTGTAATACCCACTCTTGCTATGTTGCATACTGCCATCGCTACCTAATAGCGTGTAATCCAATGATTCAACAATTGAATTTTGAACATTGATAGCCCATTTAGTCTCTCTTGAATACACTTGGGTAGGCAAAATAAGCCAGTAATTTCCACCGGTCAAACTAATGTGATTTGCTTTATCTAAACTAGACATCCACACAGGAACGTCACTGTACGCTTTCGGTGCAGTTTGGCCTTCTTTAGCATAAAAAAGAAAAGATTGGTCTAACGAGGGGGATCCGAAAGAGGTAAAGCTGCAGCCTATGAGGCTAAGAAATAGCAGAAAACACGCTGTTACTCTTTGGTTCATTAAATTTAAACCCTTGATTAGCAAGTACTAACTAAAAAATGAAACCAGTATGTCGAAAAGTGACTGAGTTAAAGTAAATTGATAGTTCATTACACATTCTATACCCACCACTTATTGCAGGCTTTCATTAAATAGCGGTGTCCAATACTCAATTTTTATACTTTCTCACGCTTAAACATAACATTAACAAATAGAGACAAATTCTATTAATACACACCAGATAATTCAATACAATTCTCAAGATAAAAGATATTTTCTATCTTGCGCGTCGCTGTTCAACATAAATCGATTTATTCTTCACCAATTCTTAGCCTAAGCTGGGAACATACATTGATTTAGCTAGTTATCAACAATATCCATTCCTCGCCTGCTGTAGGCTATTCAAAAGTATTCACTCTATGCACGACTCATTATTTAAGCGTAGACCTATTTATGGCGAGAGTGAGTACAGCCATCATTCTAGCTTTAATAAAGTGAAAACCCCATTGCTCAAAGAGCAACGGGTAGCCGCTAAATAAAGGATATATTCGTTAACCGCACAGCCCAATTGCAGCCTGCGAGGACATTAGAAGCCGGCTCTAGCACCAATGTAAAATCCACTGTCGAAGGTCGAGTTATCGGCATAGTCATACTGGAAGCGAATGTTTCTATAACCAGCAAACAGGGCTAGGCTAGGATTTAATTGGAATTGCACTTTACTGTCTAACTCATATTGACCATCGACACTGCCAAATGACAACACCGAAGGTGCATAATAGCCTGACGCGTGGAATGATACATGTGAGCCTAAATCCATTTTATAATTGCCACCGACACCAATCGCACTTCCGTTGGGGCTTTTTTTAGCCCAAACATATGAGTACTTAGCTCCGATCTCAAAATGGTGAATACCTGCATCATGGGAGACATGCATAGCAGCTGAAGTAAGATGACCGCCATCATTAGAGTAGATATAACCTAGAACCGCATTGGTATTCTTATTCAGATCGATAGCAAGATCAGTTGAAATCACATCATCATTTAACCCAACGCTAAAATCATTAGCATAAGTCGTCGCTGAAATACATGACACAAGTAGCAAGCCACTCAATAATTTTAATCGCATAAAAATCTCTAATTTACTGTTTTGCGGATAGTATCAAACTCAACAAAAACATCCACTACAACACTGTTTTTAAAGGTTATAACTGCCCAAACAAAAAACATAACGGCAAACAAGCTGCAACATAAAGATCAAATAGATCAAAATGAACAACATAAGGCCGAATTAGATAACAAGTGGAATTAGCTCTATTGGGTTAGCCAAAAAGGGATATGATTTCACTTAACGCACCACAAATAAATTGCACGCAATTGATTTGCTCGCTATTATTCTGACTTTGTATCTTTCATTAGCGATTAAAAAATGGAGTAAAGAGATGTCGACATCAATTTGGGATTTTACCGTTAATAGTATTCAGGGCACGCCAGTCTCTTTTGCCGATTTTAAAGGTAAAGTGATCTTGGTCGTCAACACGGCCAGTGGTTGTGGTTTTACTCCACAATATAAAGGCTTACAGAAACTTTATGATACTTATGGTCCTGAAAAATTTGTTGTTTTAGGCTTCCCATGCAACCAGTTCGGTCAGCAAGAAAGTGCAAGTGAAGGTGAAATCCAATCTTTTTGTGAGCTCAACTTTAATGTCAGCTTTCCCCTGTTTCAAAAAATTGAAGTTAACGGAGAGAATGCAGCTCCACTGTATCAATATCTTAAATCGTCAGCTAAAGGGATCTTGGGTAGCGAAAGGATTAAATGGAATTTCACTAAATTCTTAATCGATGCCAACGGCAAGGTATTAGAGCGATATGCACCAACAACTAAGCCGGAAGCAATAACAAAAAAAATTGAAGAATTATTATTGTAAATCAGTTAACTAAAAATTAGATCGCAGATCTTATAAAAAAGATCGATCCTTTTTTGAACTTTTACCGTCTGGAATACTCAAAGTTTATGAGCAGCGAAGAGTTTTTTCATGTTCATCATTCTCCCTGGGACTTCTAGCGCAGTCCCCTTGACCTGCGAGGTCATAAGGCAACCTTATGGTTGCCCTTTTTTTGGCTTTTTTTTGCCGACTCCTATCCCTATAAATAAAATTTTTATCACAACAATGAACTATTTCAAACGATGGAACTCTGAGTATATGTAACGCTTTTGGTGTTACGAGTTTATTGTTTTCATCATGGTTCATCACCTCCCTTTAGGGCGCTCATTTGAGTCCCTGTGAGAAGAATTAAGTTTGACTGCTAGCGCTGACAGCTTAACCATTCTTCAACCTCATTCTTCAAAGAATGAAACGGCATCCCATCTCAGTTGAGATAATGGATGCCTTTTTTTTATCTATTATTCAAGCCTATCTATATAAATAGATTTCGAACTCTATTTAACAAAATTCAAAAGCTTATCTAGCTGACTCACAATAGAAGGATGATAACCTTTACGTGCTTGGCTATAGATCTGTTTCATCTCGGTGTCATAACCTGCCACTTGTAACTCGGTGAAAAGAGGCCTCACAAACTTACCTCTGCCGATACGAATCAGGTATGCAGTTAACGCGGGGAGCACAGGATCATAATGATTACGGATCGCAACCCTAAACCAGTCACAAGCGATCTCTGCATTTGTGGACTCCGTTAGTTTAAATCGCTCATCGAGTTCCATCAGCTGTAATTGTGTTTGTACCTCTGGCAGACTGTTTAAAAAATATTGCCAGTGATGAACACACCAATCTGCCGTCTCAAATGAGTCCGCAGTCGCGCCTTTAGCCCAAAAAGAGAGTGCAGCATCAACTTTGTCTAAGCTATCGGATACTGGCGCTGTAAAACATTCTGGCATGCCACAGCCGTATACCCATTCAATAAGCTCAGCTTCTGAGATCTTATCAGCGTGATCAACCAACAACGTCGTTTTAGCGTACTCGATAAAGATCTCTGTTGTGATAGCTTCAAATGCAAAGTGTTCAACATAGGTAAACAGAAACTTATCGAATGCCTCACGTCCTATTCGTTTTTCAAGGTCGTGGACAAACATCGAGGCCTTATCATAGGTAAAGCGATTGAATGCTTCGTTTGGATCTTGTTGCTGTACATTCGCCGGTAAGTTTTGCTCAGCAAACTCAGTGGTCGCCAACTCCTCTTTTAAACGGCCATATTCCAGCACCACTTCAAGCTCAGCTTGCTCCTTACCAAACACTGCTTCGACGATTCTATTGGTAAAGTAAGTAGTGAACCCTTCGTTCAACCAAAGATCTCGCCACGTAGCATTACTGACTAAGTTCCCAGTCCACGAGTGCGCTAACTCATGAGCAACCGTCGAAACAAGGCTTTTATCACCTGAGATCAAGGTTGGGGTCATAAAGGCGAGGCGTGGGTTTTCCATGCCACCAAAGGGAAAACTAGGCGGTAGCACTAACATGTCATAACGCCCCCAAGGATATGGGCCTAACAAAGATTCAGCTATCTCTACCATCTTCTCTGTATCTTCAAACTCCTTAACCGCCGCCTCAAGTACCAGTGGCTCAGCATACACTCCCGTTCTTGGGCCAATTTGGCCAAATGCTAACTCCCCTACTGCAATAGCCAACAAGTGAGTCGGGATTGGCTTTTCCATTGAAAAAGTAAACTCCCCATTTAATGCCGCATCCGCATCATTCATCGCACTCATCACAGCTCGCATGCCTAAGGGAACAGTTACGTTCGCTTCAAACGTGATCCGTGCTTTGGGGGTATCTTGTAGTGGGATCCAACTTCTGGCATTAACGGGTTGAGATTGGCTAAATAAAAACGGCAAGGTTTTACCTGTGGTTTGCTCTGGTGCCAACCACTGAAGCCCTTCAGCATTGGGCGAGGTCACATAATGAATCGTCACTTTACTGCTTTGTGTGGAGAGTGAGACATTTAATCGCTGGCCCAATATCGGATCGTCTTTATCAATGACATATGCAAGTTCAGATCCCGCAGCATCTTGTATCTGAACAATGGTTAATTCTCTTAGATCCAGCCAGAGCTCATCACAGTTTTTATCCAAGCGCTCCAGTTCAAGCGTCGCAACTCCGGCTAACTGTTTTATCTTAAAATCGACATCCAATGCCAATGATAGATGTTTTACTCTAACCTTTTCCGTATTAGAAAAAGAGTGATAGTCATGATTATTATCCCATCTGTTTAGCACTTCAATATCCTCTTAATTAACGTAATTTTAATAATACCGACAGGGAAAACAATTGCCATCGTAATTGACTTCATTTCCCTAAGGTGAAAGACTTAATGGATATTATATACAAAAATAAAAGGTAATACTCAATGAAGGCGTTTGACCTACTCCCTATCGCAGCGGTTTTATCCCTCAGCGCTTTTACAGTAGAAGCTAAGCCCATCGCTCCTATTTCTGAAATATTAACTCAAGAGCACGCCTGCAGCGATACCATAGTTATCCGCTCGCAGGCCTTAACAAAAACTCAAATAGCGCAAGCATGTCAGTTACTGGGTAAGCAGGAAGCTAAGTTTCATCAGCTTTTCAGCACTCAAGGTAAACCCGTCGCCAACGACAATAACATCAGCATGCGAGCAAACGTCTACCACTCTCGGGAAGATTACACTCAATATGTCACCGCTCATTTTGATGTTCCCAGTGACAATGGTGGCATGTTCTTAGAGGGACTCCCGCATAAAACAGGTAACCAAGCTGAGTTTGTCGCCTATGAAAAGAAAGGAGAGATTTGGAACTTAGCCCACGAATACGTGCATTATCTCGATGGTCACTTCAATCTCTATGGTGATTTTTGTGCATCACTTCATGATTCTCATAGTGCACCTGAATATTGCCCTAAACCTGCGCCACTCTTGCCTCACCTTGTGTGGTGGAGTGAAGGTTTAGGTGAATACATCTCTCAAGGTGATGACAATAAAGCAGCCATTGAATTAGCTAAAGAATCTTTAGCGGTCTCAAGTGCTTACTCTCTTAGTGAGCTGTTTAATACCAGTTATGAAATGAACGGAGGCTCAGACAGAGTCTACCGTTGGGGTTATTTAGCCGTTCGCTTTATGATGGAGCAACACAAGGACAAGATTGACGCCATGCTAACCTTTACTCGTAAGGGGGATTACCCAAGATACCAAGCCTTAATTAAACAGTGGGGCACTGACATGGATGCAGAGTTTCAAGCTTGGCTTCGATCACTTTAATGCAGTAAAGCACGAATAAAAAAAATATTGGTAAATAAATTGAACCAATTGAACAAAGCTCAGTCCTATATAATGAACCTATTGCACAGCACGATTATTTTGCTCTGTTTTTTGTTCATCATCATCTCCCTTTAAGCTGTCTCTTATACACATCTCCGAGCCCACGAGACCGAGGCTGATCTCGTAT
>OJDH01000035.1_pt1 | contig 115496 bp, 79 predicted proteins | sample 1592761 | NCBI WGS metagenome assembly OJDH01 (sample SAMN05416855, study PRJEB24817) | seawater metagenome | isolation source: Sea water | place: Canada:Atlantic | collected 2013-11 | reverse complement strand
AATTAGTTTGCCAAAAAACACTCTGAGTAGATCAACTTCTTATACTGATTGGTATAACAACATAAAAAAGGGTCAACATGTGTTGACCCTTTTTTATGCTTGTTTCACAAATACTGAGGTGTATTTATATCGTCTCAGGATCGGATATCGAGCTATCTGGATTTTGGTTTTGATTCTCAGAAGTCCCATGGGTTGATTGGCTTCGTTGAACGAGCTTGATGCCTTGAGCAGAGAGGTCGAGATTAAGATCTGAGCTGGGAGTACAACAGCAGGGCAAACATTCATCTTTTTCGAGATGCACCAAAGGCTCGGTATGATAAGTCACCGAACCACTGATCACCTTGGTTTTACAAGCACCGCAATATCCATTGCGGCACTCGGAAAACATCTTCACTTTCTTTTGTTCCAACGCCATCAACAAATTTGTGTGCTGCTGAGTAAACAGCAACACAGGCTGGCCTTGTAGACTGACGATTGGCGCTTTTAGAAAAAGAGGATTAAAGGTCAAAGTCTTCGAACTCGCTTTCATCAATTGATGAGTCAATTTGGCCAACAAGATAAGAAGAGACTTCTACTTCTTGTGGAGCAACTTGAACCGAATCACTCTCTAACCATGTTTTCATCCAAGGAAGAGGATTGGTTATTACTGGGTATGGCAGCGCTAAGTTAACAGACTTCATGCGCTCGTTAGTGATGAACTCAACATACTGGCATAAGATCTGCTCGTTTAGACCGATCATTGAACCGTCTTTAAATAGATATTTTGCCCACTCTTTTTCCTGCTCTGCGGCTTTAACGAAAATATCAATAGCTTGTTGCTCACACTCTTTCGCTATCTCACCCATCTCTGGATCATCTTTACCCGCTTGCATGATTTTAAGAATGTGCTGAGTACTGTTTAAGTGCAACGCTTCATCACGTGCAATTAAGCGAATGATTTTGGCGTTGCCTTCCATCACTTTACGTTCTGCAAATGCAAAAGAGCAGGCGAAGCTAACATAGAAGCGAATGGCTTCAAGTACGTTAACTGACATCATGCACAAATAGAGGGCTTTTTTGATTTCACGTTTAGTGACAACAAGCTCTTTGCCATCGATAAGATGGGTACCTTCACCTAATAGGTGAAAGGCCTGAGTCAATTTAATTAACACATCGTAATAGGCTGCAATATCACTGGCACGCTTTAAAATCTCATCATTTTCAACAATATCATCGAAGACAATTGATGGGTCATTGACGATGTTACGGATAATGTGTGTGTAAGAACGTGAGTGAATAGTTTCAGAAAATGACCAAGTTTCAATCCAAGTCTCAAGCTCTGGTAACGATACCAATGGCAAAAAAGCCACGTTAGGTGAACGCCCCTGAATTGAGTCAAGCAAGGTCTGGTATTTCAAGTTTGAGATGAAGATGTGCTTTTCATGATCAGGAAGGGCTGCATAATCAATCTTGTCTTTACTGACGTCGACTTCTTCAGGACGCCAAAAAAATGAAAGTTGTTTTTCAATCAATTTTTCAAACACTTCATATTTTTGTACGTCATAACGAGCGACGTTGACGGACTGTCCTAAAAACATAGGTTCAAGACGGGCATCATTAGGTGTTTGACAAAAAGTAGAATAGGCCATGGTTTTCTTCCAGAATATAGGGGCTTAATGCCCCTATTTAAATTGATAACAAGCTCAATACTAGCAATGAGCCTTGATTGATCTTGTTAGATCTTGCACGCGCCGCCGGCACAATCATCGTCTTCTTTCTCGACGCTGACCATATCATCATGATTGTCAGAGGCACCATCACGAGTGTTGTGATAGTAAAGTGTCTTAACGCCCAGTTTATAGGCATTTAAGAGATCTTTAAGCAGGACTTGCATCGGTACTTTCTGATTAGGAAAACGCGATGGATCATAGTTTGTGTTTGCCGAAATAGCCTGATCAACAAACTTTTGCATGATACCGACAAGTTGTATGTAACCATCGTTGTTTGGCATCTGCCAAAGCAGCTCATAGCTATATTGATACTTTTCAAAATCGGGTACAACTTGCTTCAGCTGACCATCTTTACTCGACTTAACACTAATAAGACCACGTGGTGGCTCAATGCCGTTGGTGGCATTAGATATTTGTGATGATGTTTCTGATGGCATCAGCGCTGAAAGCGTCGAATTACGTAAACCGTGAGTCACGATGTCTTGACGTAATGTTTCCCAGTCCATATGAAGCGGTTCATTACAGATCCCATCCAGAGCACGCTTATATGTGTCAATAGGCAGCACACCTTGAGAATAAGTCGTCTCGTGGAAAGCAGGGCATGCGCCTTGCTCTTTTGCCAAGTTCATTGACGCTTTCAATAGGTAGTATTGAATGGCTTCGAATGTCTTGTGGGTAATGTTATTCGCCGAGCCATCAGAGTAACGTACACCTTCTTTGGCTAAGTAATTAGCAAAGTTGATCACGCCGATACCTAAGGTACGACGGTTCATTGATGATTTTTCAGCAGCAATTAACGGGTAATCTTGATAATCAAGCAGATTGTCCAGCGCACGCACAGCAAGATCAGCCAGAGGTTCAAGTTCTGATAGATCTTTGATTGCCCCTAAGTTGAGCGCCGATAGAGTGCAAAGTGCGATTTCACCATCTGGATCATTCACATTGTTCAAAGGCTTAGTCGGCAAGGCAATCTCAAGACAAAGGTTTGACTGTCTGATTGGTGCGACTTTACTATCAAATGGACTGTGAGTATTACAGTGATCCACGTTTTGAATGTAGATACGGCCAGTAGATGCACGTTCTTGCATCATCAAACCAAACAGTTCAGATGCTTTAATTTGCTTCTTACGGATACTCGGGTCTGCTTCATATTGCAGATAAAGACGGTCAAACTCATCTTGATCTTCAAAGAAGGCATCGTACAGCCCAGGTACATCAGATGGACTAAATAAGCTGATCACGCCGCTTTTAATAAGACGTTGATACATGAGCTTGTTGAGCTGTACACCGTAATCTAAGTGACGGATGCGGTTATCTTCAACGCCTCGGTTATTTTTAAGCACTAACAGAGATTCAACTTCAAGATGCCAAATAGGGTAGAACAGGGTCGCAGCGCCGCCACGAACTCCGCCTTGCGAACAAGATTTAACCGCTGTTTGGAAATATTTGAAGAATGGCAGACAACCAGTATGGAAGGCTTCACCACCACGAATAGGACTGCCTAATGCGCGAATACGACCCGCGTTAATACCAATACCAGCACGTTGACTGACATACTTAACGATAGATGATGACGTTGCGTTAATAGAATCTAAGCTATCTCCACATTCAATCAATACACATGAGCTGAACTGACGTGTAGGCGTACGCACTCCTGCCATAATAGGCGTTGGCAGAGATATTTTAAATGTTGATACAGCATCATAGAAACGCTTGATATAACTTAAACGCGTCTCACGTGGGTAGTTAGCGAATAGACACGCTGCCACTAAAATATAGAGGAACTGCGCGCTCTCATAGATCTCGTGAGTCACACGGTTCTGAACGAGGTATTTCCCTTCTAGCTGCTTTACTGCTGCATACGAGAAATCCATGTCACGCCAGTGATCGATATAGCCATCTAAGATATCTAACTCTTCACGGCTGTAATCGTGCAGGATATGGGCGTCATATTTTCCCATCTCAACAAGGTTAACCACGTGATCATAGAGTTTTGGTGGCTCGAATTGACCAAAGGCTTTTTTACGAAGATGGAAAATAGCTAAACGAGCTGATAAAAACTGATAATCAGGCGACTCAGGGGAGATCAGATCGGCAGCGGCTTTAATGATTGTTTCATGGATAGCTTCTGTTGGGATCCCATCAAAAAACTGTAAGTGAGAGCGAAGTTCAACCTCGGATACGGATACATTTTTTAGATCTCTGGCTGCCCATGTGATCACTCGGTGTATTTTATCGAGATCGATGGTTTCGCGTTCGCCACTACGTTTTGTGACTTTAAGATTGCTATTCATTAAAGAAAGGTCCTGGTATTTATATGTGTGTCGCTGACTGAGATAAGTCGGCTCTTAAATTCCATGTAAACAATCAAAACGTTCGAAGAAACTGGTGATTTTCATCATAAGAAATGAACAGCTCCTTGTGCCTCTGATTGTATCTTACACACTATATATGGTGTTTTTAAATTTATAAGGTACAAGATAGTGAGGTTAGTGAGATTTTGCAAGTATCAATTTGGCTTAGTTTTTGGGGGCATCTTGTGGATAAGTTGAGGATAAAAAAAAGGGGCAGACAAAGCTGACTTTTAATGACCGTTTCTATTGGGCTAGAGAGCGATCAGATCATTTTCGTTCAAAAAGTGGCTCCATTAAACTTGGTGAGTTTGATTGGCGATCTTTTGGATCAAACACTCAAAAAATCACCTGAGTCGATCTGCTACTTTTCTCTTTCGAGCATCAAAAACTCCATCACATCTTGAGCTGATTGGAAAGAAAAATTACTTGGCCAATCTTGTGGACGAGCATCGGAACCAATGTAGCCCCACATCGCAATGCCACCGAACATATGGGTGTTTGCCGCGGCGACTAAATCTCGTTCAGCATCCCCCAAATAAAGGATATTTTCAGGTGCACAGCCGATTTGCTGCGCCGCCAGTAACATAGGTGCAGCCTTGGGCTTAGACATTAACGTGCTATCGCCACTGATCACCGTTTTCATTCTGCTTGTGAGCTTTAAGGCTTCAATAAGCGGCCGGGTGAAACGGGCAGGTTTATTGGTCACAATGCCGTAGGGAATAGAATGAGCGTCGAGGTAATCGAGCAGTGCAGGGATCCTATCAAACATCTGACTGTGTGTGCCATTTACCTGAGCATAGTGGCGCAGTAAGCCCTGTTGTATCTCAACTTGTTTAGTTTCATCGATGTTGGGTTGCGCCGCTTTAACAAGCGCTAAACTGCCATCAGAGGCAGCTTGACGCATCTTATTGACAGTGACTTGAGGATAATGGTGTTCGGCTAAACTCAGATTGAGCGCGGCAACAAGATCGGGCGCTGTGTCAACTAAGGTGCCGTCCAGATCAAACAAGACGGCTTTAATTAACGGTGGTTCACAATCTTGAGAGGCATGGGGCATTAATCAGCACTCTTTCTTGTCGCGATCATGTAGTTCACATCGACATTTTTTGTGTAGCTAAAGGTATCGGTCAATGGGTTAAAGGTAATTCCGGTGGCATCTTCACAGAAAAGTTCAGCGTGTTCAGCCAAGGAGATTAATTCTGATGGTTTAATAAATTTATTATGATCGTGGGTGCCAATAGGTAAAAGCTTGAGTATGTACTCAGCCCCTAAAATGGTTTCGACATAAGCACGCAGATTACGGTTTATGGTTGAGAAGAACACATAACCGCCGGGTTTGACCATATTGGCACAGGCTTGTATCACTGAACCAGGGCTCGGTACATGCTCTAACATCTCCATGCAAGTGATGACATCATAGGTCTGAGAGTGGGTTTCACTGTGAGATTCTGCGGTATTCTGGATGTAGTTAACATCTACATTCATCTCTAATGCATGTAATCTAGCAACATCTAACGGTTCGGTTCCCATATCGAGCCCGTCGACGTTAGCGCCAATACGGGCCATGCTTTCAGATAAGATCCCACCGCCACAGCCCACATCGAGAACGCGCTTACCAAATACGCCTCCGCAAGTTTGATCAATATAGTTTAATCGCAGTGGATTTAATTTATGCAGTGGCTTGAACTCACCTTCAGGATCCCACCACGTCGCCGCCATCTTTTCAAATTTGGCTATTTCACTTGGATCGACATTCACGTTGTTCTGCATATCTTGCTGCACTATATCACCTGAAAAGGCATGGGTTATATTGGCATTATACCTATAGGCATTAATAAGCAAAGGCCAAACAGGAGAGAAATGAACGATATTTTAAACAATTGATTGAATAGCGAACATAGTTTGATTTTGGTCAACAAATTCTTTGATTAATACTTATTTAAACTGAATGATAAATAGGGTCTAGCGACAAAAAATAACTGTGTTAGAATGCCAAATCACGTTTTCAAGCTCGATGATTTCAATTTTCCATTTCGGATATTGGGACGTCGGCTAAATTTCAAGGGATCGAGCAGTTTATGACTGATCTGGCTTCATCTATAACTCCAATTAATATTGAAGACGAATTAAAAAATTCATATCTAGATTACGCGATGAGCGTGATCGTAGGCCGAGCATTACCTGATGTTCGCGATGGCTTAAAGCCTGTCCACCGCCGCGTATTATTCGCGATGAGTGAGCTTAAAAACGATTGGAATAAGCCTTACAAGAAATCGGCACGTGTTGTCGGTGACGTTATCGGTAAGTATCACCCACACGGTGACACAGCCGTTTACGATACGATTGTACGCTTGGCGCAACCTTTCTCTATGCGTTACACATTAATTGACGGTCAAGGTAACTTCGGTTCCGTCGATGGTGATGCCGCAGCTGCGATGCGTTATACCGAAATCCGTATGGACAAGGTCGCTCATCAGCTATTAGCCGATCTTGATAAAGAGACGGTTGATTTTGTGCCTAACTATGATGGCACTGAGTTTATTCCTGCAGTATTACCAACGCGAATTCCAACTTTACTGGTTAACGGTTCGTCAGGTATTGCGGTTGGTATGGCAACGAATATCCCACCACATAACTTAAATGAAGTGGTGTCGGGTTGTTTAGCACTCATTGAAAATCCAGATCTAACCATTAACGAGTTAATGGAATATATCCCTGGTCCTGACTTCCCAACAGCTGCGATGATCAATGGTCGTAAAGGCATTATTGATGCTTATCACACTGGTCGTGGCCGTGCGATAATGCGTTCTAAAGCTGACGTGGAAACCGACGACAATGGGCGTGAGCGCATCATTGTTCACGAGATCCCTTATCAGGTTAACAAGGCTCGTTTGATTGAAAAAATCGCCGAGCTTGTTAAAGATAAAAAAATTGAAGGTATTAGCGGCCTACGTGACGAGTCTGATAAAGATGGTATGCGTATTGTCGTTGAAATTAAGCGTGGTGAAGTAGGCGAAGTTGTACTTAACAACTTATACGCTCAAACACAGATGCAGTGCTCTTTCGGTATCAACATGGTGGCATTGACCAACGGTCAGCCTAAACTGTTTAACCTTAAAGAGATGCTAGAGTGCTTTATTCTGCACCGTCGCGAAGTGGTTACACGTCGTACTGTGTTCGAATTGCGTAAGGCACGCGACCGTGCTCATATCCTTGAATCATTAGCGATTGCTTTGGCGAATATTGACCCAATCATTGCCTTGATTAAAGCCTCTCCAACCCCAGCTGATGCAAAAATTAAGCTTGTTGCTGAAGGATGGGAGTTAGGCCATGTTCAAGGCATGCTTGAAAAAGCCGGTGATGACGCAGCGCGCCCTGAGTGGTTAGAGCCTGAATACGGTATTCGTGATGGTCGTTACTTCTTAACAGAACAACAAGCACAAGCCATTCTTGATCTACGTCTGCACAAGTTAACAGGTTTAGAGCACGAGAAGATCTTAAAAGAGTACGAAGAGCTACTCGAAATCATTGCAGCACTGCTTTACATTCTTCGCAGTTCAGAGCGTTTGATGGAAGTTATCACTGAAGAGCTTAATGAAGTGCTAGAAAACTTCGGTGATGAGCGTCGTACAGTGATTAATGCCAACGAAGTTGACATGAGTCTTGAAGACTTAATCAACGAAGAAGATGTAGTCGTTACGCTGTCACACTTAGGTTATGCCAAGTACCAAGTCCTATCGGATTACCAAGCGCAGCGACGTGGAGGTAAAGGTAAAGCAGCGACTAAAGTGAAAGATGAAGATTTCGTTGAGAAGCTACTTGTAGCTAATACTCATGACACGATTCTTTGTTTCTCTGACTTCGGTAAAATGTACTGGTTGAAAGTGTACCAGTTGCCGCTTGCCAGTCGTACAGCTCGTGGACGTCCAATCGTTAATATCTTGCCACTGTCTGAAGGCGAACGCATTACGGCTATCTTGCCTGTTCGTGAATACGCTGAAGATAAGTACATCATCATGGCTACCTCGCACGGTACCGTGAAGAAAACAGCATTAACGGCGTACAGTAATCCACGTGCAAACGGGATTATCGCAGTGAATCTGAAAGACGGTGATCAGTTGATTGGTGTTGACATTACCCACGGCAGTGACGACATCATGTTGTTCTCTAACGAAGGTAAGGTTGTTAGATTTAACGAGAAAGCTCGTAGCTCAGAAACTGGCGAAGTTAAAATAGATCCTGAAACAGGTGAAGAGATCATTGCGCTACGTGCAATGGGTCGTACTGCAACCGGTGTTCGTGGTATTAAGCTTGAAGACGGACAACGCGTTGTTTCTCTGATTGTGCCTAAAGGCGAAGGCGATATCTTAACCGTGACTGAAAACGGTTATGGTAAGCGTACTGATTTAGCTGAATATCCAGCTAAGAGCCGTGGTACTAAAGGTGTGGTTTCAATTAAAGTGAGCGAACGTAATGGCGCGGTAGTTGGTGCTGTACAAGTTGGCGAAAACGATGAAATCATGCTGATCAGTAACAAAGGCACATTGGTTCGTACCCCTGCAACGGGTGTTTCAAGTATTGGTCGTAACACTCAAGGTGTCACGATAATACGTACGGCAGATGATGAGAAAGTGGTTGGTCTTCAACGTATTGATGAGATTCAAGAGCCAGCTCCTGAACTTGACGAAGAGGGTAATCCAATTATCCTTGCTATTGTTGATGATTCAGTAGAAACGACATCAACTGATGACACGCTTACTGCTGATGATGCGCCAGAAGCTGAACCAGCTGAATAATGGCTAAGTTTTTAGTGATATGATTAACGGGCGTCCATTTGGACGCCCGTTTTGTTTCTGTTCTATAAAAAGTATTGAGTTATTTGAAAATAATCTAGGCAGCTCATCACATCCTATGACAATATGTTTCCATTGTGAATTATCATACCAATCAGTATTCGTTAACCCTTAAGGAGAAAGAAGTGAGCACGACATACAATTTTTGTGCGGGCCCTGCAATGATCCCCCAAGCTGTAATGCAAAAAGCTCAGAGTGAGCTACTTGATTGGAATGGTCTAGGTACCTCAGTGATGGAGATAAGTCACCGAAGTAAAGAGTTTATTGCCTTAACTGATCAAGCAGAAGTTGATTTGCGTGAATTGATGTCGATACCTTCCAACTACCATCTGTTATTCATGCATGGCGGTGGAAGAGGGCAGTTTTCTGCTGTTGTAAATAATTTTCTTGGTGATAAAGGAAAAGCGCTCTATCTCATCTCTGGAAGTTGGTCGAAAGCGGCGGCTGAAGAAGCGGTTAAGTTGACCAGTGATGAACAAATTGAAAGTCTGAATATTGTTGAAAATGATAATGGCATCAATACCGTTGTTATGCCTCAATTGTCAGGTAATAACGATGAGTATCGTTATTTGCATTACTGTCCAAATGAAACTGTGGATGGCATCGAAATTTTTGAAGATATTGATTGCCCTTGGCCAATCATCGCCGATATGTCATCCAATATCATGTCTAGAGAAATCGATGTGAGTAAGTACGGGTTGATCTATGCCGGCGCTCAGAAAAACATTGGGCCTTCAGGCTTGAGTATCGTCATAGTGCGTGATGATATGTTAAGGCTACCAGCGCTGCCACAATCTTCTATTATGGATTACCAATTGGGCGTTAAGCATGGGTCTATGTATAACACGCCTCCCACATTTGCATGGTATCTTGCCGCAGAAGTGTTTACTTGGCTGAAATCCATTGGTGGCGTGAATGCATTAGCGCAGGTTAATTTGGATAAGGCTAAGTTATTATATGATTTTATCGACAGCAGTGATTTCTATAACAATACCGTTGCAGTGAAAAATCGTTCAGTAATGAATGTAACTTTCTACTTGAAGGATGAGACCCTCAATGCAGAGTTTCTCGCTGAGGCTGCAGAAGCAGGGTTGGTTGCGTTAAAAGGGCACCGGAGTGTGGGTGGCATGCGTGCGAGCATATACAATGCCATGCCGTTTGCTGGTGTTGAAGCCTTGGTGTGCTTTATGAAGGGTTTTGCAGACAAGAGTAAAGTGTAAAGGCTCGAAATAAGTTCCTAGAACCTAGGTCCTAGGAACTTCATTTACCTGTTCTATAATATCTTTGCTATTGACTCTGCCAAGTAATCAACATTGGCTAAACCAATACCCGCAATACTGATACGGCTAGAATCAACCATATAGATCCCGTAGTCTTGCTGCAGTAAATCCACCTGCTGAGCATTAACGCCTAGGAAAGAAAACATTCCTTTTTGCTGAGCGATAAAGTCAAAGTTACGTGTTACGCCTTTTTCTTTCAGTTTGTTCACTAACATGGCTCGATTGCCATTAATCCTGTCTCTCATCACTTTGAGTTCGTCTAACCACTCTTGTTTTAGTTCTTGTGAACCTAAGATGGTTTCCACAATGGCTGCACCGTGAGCAGGTGGCATAGAGTAGATGCAACGAACAACATAAAGTAATACTGAGAAGGCCACATTCACAGAACCGGCATCTTTTCCTATGATAGAGCAGGCACCGATACGTTCTCTGTACAAGCCGAAGTTTTTTGAGCACGAGCTACACAGAATCATATTGTCGACTGCAGCAGCCATTTTACGCACGCCATAGGCATCTTCATCTACACCATCACCAAAACCTTGGTAAGCCATATCGATAAGCGGGGTGAAACCTTGTTCTTTGGTAAGCTCAATGATCTGATCCCACTGTTCAGTGCTTAGATCCATACCGCTTGGATTATGGCAGCATGCGTGCAGTAGTACGACATCGTCGGGACCGACATTAGCCAGTGTTGCCTTCATCTCATCAAACTTGAGACTTTTGCTGTCGTAATCGTAATAAGGGTAGGTTTTAACCGTAATACCGGCCGCTTCAAATAGTCCAGTGTGATTTGCCCAAGTTGGATCGCTGACCCAAATAACTGCTTCACCGCTTTTAGTGCTGCGACTTGCGCGTTTAATGAAGTCCGCCGCAACACGAAGGGCACCGGTACCGCCAGGAGTGGATACAGTGCGAATACGATTGGCCAATAAAGCTGGGTTACTTTTGCCAAAAGCGAGCTCGCTCAAGAGGGCGTTAAAGTCGGCAGATCCTGTCGGGCCGATGTAAACTTTGGTTTCCTCGGTATCGATACGATATTGTTCCGCTTTTTTCACGCAGGCTAAAATTGGGGTATGGCCTAATTCATCTTTATAAACGCCAACGCCTAAATCTACCTTATTAGCACGGGGATCTTCACGGTACTTGGTCATTAATCCAAGGATTGGATCGGAAGGCATAGCGGTGAGTGTGTCGAACATAGCTTCATTACCCTTATTTTAGTTTTTATGACTTGATTAGCCACTGGCTGGTATTACTCCATCACTTTAGAGTAACTTAATTCCCTTGCTGAGCAATAGTGTATGGAGCGAAATGATAAAACAATTTATCTGGCATGTTTTCATTCCACTCTACAAAACGCATCTAATTGTTAATTAGACATACCTCAATTTAAAGGCATAAATATGGCTATTTTTCATCGAAATATGCCTCTTTGAATAGAAATTGGCATTGAAGTCCATAAAATCACAAAAAAGTGTTGAATAGTGACGCTGGATCAGTAAATTTAGAACTACGAAGTTCAAACATCGGTTAAACGGAATACCATTTTGTCGTGATGGTACTAGTCCAGTCTGTTTGCCATGAACATCTATTGCTAACCTGTGGGTTGTTTGTCCCGCAATAATAAAGAAGTTATTTAATGAAGCAACTACGTCTCGAGACCATCAGTAAAGTACAGGGAACGATCAATATTCCAGGATCTAAGAGTATCTCCAATCGCGCACTCTTACTTGCCACATTAGCGAAGGGGACCACGACTCTCACTAACCTATTAGATTCAGATGATATTCGCTATATGTTAGCGTCATTAAAACAGCTTGGTGTGAATTATCGACTGTCAGATGATAAAACGGTCTGTGAGCTCGATGGTCTGGGTGCTCCACTTAATTCAGAAATGGCACAAACCCTATTTTTAGGTAATGCTGGTACAGCAATGCGACCTTTATGTGCAGCTTTGACCTTAGGTGAAGGCGAGTTCACGTTAACGGGGGAGCCTCGTATGGAGGAACGCCCAATTGGTGACTTAGTTGATGCATTAAGGCAATTAGGCGCTGAAATTAATTATCTGAAGAATGACGGCTTCCCGCCATTGACCATTAAGGCAACGGGATTAAACGCAGGTGATGTTGAAATCGCGGGGGATCTGTCGAGTCAGTTTCTCACAGCGCTACTCATGGTGGCACCGCTGGCTAAAGGTGATGTCAATATCAAGATTAAAGGTGAGTTGGTCTCTAAACCTTATATCGACATAACTATTGCGTTGATGGCTCAATTTGGCGTTGAGGTGATAAATCATGCCTATGGTCGTTTTGAAATAAAATCGGGTCAAACCTATGTGTCGCCGGGGAAAGTGCTGGTAGAAGGTGACGCATCATCTGCGTCCTATTTTTTAGCAGCTGGCGCCATTAAAGGTGGTGAAGTGAAAGTCACGGGAGTGGGGCGTTTAAGCATTCAAGGTGATGTTAAATTTGCCGATGTGTTAGAAAAAATGGGCGCCGAAATTGAGTGGGGGGACGATTACATTATCTCTCGAGTGTCAAAGTTACATGCCGTTGATTTGGATATGAATCACATTCCTGATGCCGCAATGACCATCGCAACCACTGCTCTGTTTGCCACAGGCACCACCCATATTCGTAATATCTACAATTGGCGCATTAAAGAGACGGATCGACTTGCGGCCATGGCCACTGAATTACGTAAAGTTGGGGCGATTGTAGATGAAGGTCATGACTACATCAGTGTCACGCCACCTAATGCACCTAACACGGCGGATATCGATACCTATAACGATCATCGTATGGCCATGTGCTTTTCCATGCTTGCCTTTGCCGAATGTGGTATCACGATTAATGATCCTGATTGTACCTCAAAAACATTTCCTGATTATTTTAAGCAGTTTGTAGCGTTATCCAATCAAAATTAGTCACGGCTGTATAAAAGCTATCCTCGTTAAGTTTCAGGCTGAATTTATTTAGCCTGAAACACTTTTCCTTGCAAATTTCCTATTCTCTTGCTGAACATGAATGCAAATACTTGCCGCTTTCTGTTATCAAATAGTTTATAATGCGCGCGCTCAATTTTCGTTATGAGAAATTTTACCGGACTTTGAGGGCTAACTCATTTTTAAAAAAATTTCATTTAAAAAATCTTAGGGAAGACGGATTTTACTGTGGAGAAATTTATGTCAGAACGGGCTCCTGTAGTCACGATTGACGGCCCTAGCGGTGCTGGGAAAGGTACAATCAGCCAATTACTTGCACAACGTTTAGGTTGGAAATTATTAGACAGTGGTGCGATATACCGTGTCTTAGCTTTAGCTGCAATTCACCATCATGTGGAGCTAGACAATGAGAATTCTTTAACTTTACTCGCCGCGCACCTGGACGTGCAGTTTATTACGAGCCAAGTTAACAAAGGCATTAAAGTTGTACTTGAAGGTGAGGATGTATCTGCCGATATTCGCAGTCCTGAGTGTTCTAATGCAGCCTCTAAAGTGGCGGCATTTCCGAGAGTAAGAGAAGCCTTACTGCGACGTCAAAGGGCTTTTAAAGAAACCCCAGGTTTAATCGCTGATGGCCGCGATATGGGGACGATTGTATTCCCGAATGCGCCAGTGAAACTTTATTTAACTGCCTCAGCTGAAGAAAGGGCTCAAAGACGCTATAATCAGTTGCAGGACAAGGGCTTCGATGTTAATATCGATCAGCTTTTAAATGAGATAAAAGAGCGTGATGATCGCGATATGAATCGCAGTGTTGCCCCATTGGTGCCTGCTGAGGATGCGTTAATCATCGATACCTCTGGGATCGGAATTGAAGAAGTGCTCAATCTTGCATTGAGACATATTGAAACTAAATTATCTAGCGAGAGCTAATTCCGGCTTTCGCTTTACTATTCGTAACATGGATGATGCGAATAATTTTACTGACTCCACGTCCAGGATGGACAGTGGTTTATTAAAGAAAGTAACTTAAACATGACTGAATCTTTTGCTGATCTATTTGAACAATCCCTAAATGAACTTGAGTTCCGCCCTGGTTCTATCGTAACTGGTGTCGTTGTATCGATTAAAAACGGTATGGTACTAGTTGACGCGGGTCTTAAGTCAGAAAGCCCAATCCCAGCTGAACAATTCAAGAACGCTGCTGGCGAACTTGAAATCTCTGTTGGTGACACTGTGCACGTAGCGCTTGACTCTGTTGAAGATGGCTTCGGTGAGACTCAATTGTCTCGCGAAAAAGCTAAGCGTCACGAAGCTTGGATCGTTCTAGAAAAAGCGTACGAAGATGCTGAAACTGTAATCGGTATCATCAATGGTAAGGTTAAAGGCGGTTTCACTGTTGAATTAAACGGTATCCGTGCATTCCTACCTGGTTCTCTAGTTGACGTTCGCCCTGTTCGCGATACAGCTCACCTAGAAAACAAAGAATTAGAATTCAAAGTTATCAAGCTTGACCAGAAGCGCAACAACGTTGTTGTTTCTCGTCGTGCAGTTATCGAATCTGAAAGCAGCGCAGAGCGTGATGCTCTTCTTGAGAACCTTCAAGAAGGTCAAGCGGTTAAAGGTATCGTTAAGAACCTTACTGACTACGGTGCATTCGTTGATCTTGGTGGTGTTGATGGTCTTCTACATATCACTGATATGGCTTGGAAGCGCGTTAAGCACCCATCAGAAATCGTTAATGTTGGTGACGAAATCAACGTTAAAGTGCTTAAGTATGACCGTGAGCGTACACGCGTATCACTAGGTCTTAAGCAACTTGGCGAAGATCCATGGTTAGAAATCAGCAAGCGCTACCCAGAAAACACACGTTTGACTGGTCGCGTAACTAACCTAACTGACTACGGTTGTTTCGTTGAAATCGAAGAAGGCGTTGAAGGTCTTGTTCACGTTTCTGAAATGGATTGGACTAACAAGAACATCCACCCATCAAAGGTTGTTAACCTAGGTGATGAAGTTGAAGTTCTAGTTCTTGACATCGATGAAGAGCGTCGTCGTATTTCTCTAGGTCTTAAGCAGTGTAAAGTTAACCCATGGGATGACTTCGCAGATCGTTTCGCTAAAGGCGACAAGGTTACTGGTAAGATCAAGTCAATCACTGACTTCGGTATCTTCATCGGTCTAGACGGCGGCATCGACGGTCTAGTTCACCTTTCTGATATCTCTTGGAACGGTACTGGCGAAGAAGCTGTTGCTGAATACAAGAAGGGCGACGAGATCAACGCAGTTGTTCTTTCTGTTGACCCAGAACGTGAGCGTATCAGCTTAGGCGTTAAGCAAACTGAAGACGATCCGTTCAATGCTTATCTTGCAGATAAGAAGAAAGGTGCTATTGTAAATGGTACAGTGACTGCTGTAGACGCTAAAGGCGTTACTATTGAACTAGCTGAAACTGTTGAAGGTTACCTACGTGTATCTGATATCTCTCGCGAGCGTATCGAAGATGCATCTACAGTTTACTCTGTAGGCGACGCTGTTGAATCTAAGTTCATGGGTGTTGACCGTAAGAACCGTACAATTAGCCTATCTATCAAAGCGAAAGATGAAGCTGATGAAAAAGAAGCTATGGCTAGCTTGAATACCAAGCAAGAAGACGACGTAATGAGCTCAGCTATGGCTGAAGCATTCAAAGCGGCTCGTAAGTAATATTCGCCTGAAGTTCTGGGGTGCTTGCACCCCTGTTAGGTGACTGTGTTGGGCTTGATAATAGAGGGTATAGGATGACCAAATCCGAACTAATCGAAAAACTCGCCATGAGGCAGTCGCAGCTGTCGGCTAAAGAAGTGGAAAGTGCAATCAAAGAGATGTTGGAGCAAATGGCCGAAACATTAGAAGGCGGTGATCGTATAGAGATCCGTGGCTTTGGTAGCTTTTCTCTCCATTTCCGTGCGCCGCGTACTGGCCGTAATCCAAAAACTGGAACCTCAGTTGAATTGGATGGCAAATATGTACCGCACTTTAAGCCAGGCAAAGAACTGCGCGAACGTGTCGATGCGATAAACGTTTAATTAGCATTTTTTTCAAAAGCCTCCGCAAGGAGGCTTTTTTATGCCTAAAGATATTGGTATCAGTAGTATATTGAGTCAAATTCTTGGATAATCAAGAGAAATCAATCGATGCATGGAGCGTAACGTGAAGTCTTTCATCATAACTGTGTTAGTCGCGCTGTTTTTCTTTCTGGCTCTCATATTTGGTGCTCGTAACGAACAAATTGTGACGATTAGCTATTTCGTCGCTCAGGGTGAGTTCAGGCTACCTATCGTGTTAGCCGTCGTATTCCTCGCAGGGTTCCTTATCAGCTGGATTTTTGCGATGTATCATATCGCCAAACTTAAGCTCGCACTTCGCACTGCGAATAAAAAAAACCAACTTATTGAGCCACAGACTACCGAAGTCACAACAGTCCGGGAAGTAGACGCTTAATATGCTAGAGATACTGTTTCTGTTACTTCCTATTGCCGCCGGTTACGGTTGGTATATGGGCCGTCGAAGTGTCAGACAAAAGCAGAGTAGTGACCGAAAAAAGCTAAGCCGAGATTACTTTACTGGTCTGAACTTCCTGCTTTCTAATGAATCAGATAAAGCGGTCGATCTCTTTATCACAATGCTGGATGTCGACGACGACACTATCGACACTCATTTATCTCTGGGCTCCCTTTTTAGGAAGCGCGGTGAAGTTGACCGTTCTATCCGCATTCACCAAAACCTCATTGCCAGACCCAGCTTAAGTACTGAGCAACGAGATATAGCGATGATGGAACTAGGTAAAGATTACCAGGCCGCAGGTTTTTACGATCGCGCTGAAGAGATATTCCTAAACCTTGTTAAACAAGATGATCATAGTGAAGAGGCTGAAGATCACCTTATCGATATCTACCAAATCACTAAGGATTGGCAGAAAGCGATCAATATCATTAAAACCCTCAAACGCAAGCGTCAACAAACTTTACGACAAAATACTGCCCATTTTTATTGTGAACTTGCGGGTGAAGAGACTGATAACAGCGCTAAAGTGAAAACCCTGTTATTGGCTATTAAACAAGACCCTGATTGTGGCAGAGCGATACTTACTCTTGCAGGATTATTCCTTGACCAAGGGGAATTATCTAAGTGCAACGAGATGTTGACCAAGCTCTTGTCAGCCGATATTGAGTTAGTGCCGGATGCACTCTCTATCGCGAACCAAGCGTTTAAGCAAAGACAGGATCTCACCGGATATTGTGAGTACCTTCGCCAAGCCCTAGCACTAGGTGCGGGGGCAAGTGTTGCTATTAACTTGGCTCACAAGTTGATAGAGCAGGGGGATAACAAAGAAGCTGAAAAATTGATTTTGGATGGACTATACCGCCACCCGACCATGAAGAGCTTCCAACATTTAATGCAGATGCACGTGCAACAAGCGGAAGAGGGACAAGCAAAAGAAAGTTTAACCATGTTAGAGAAGCTTGTTGAGCAGCAGATCAAATACCGTCCTGGTTATCGATGCAGTGAATGTGGGTTTCCCGCTCACAGTCTTTACTGGCACTGTCCTTCATGTAAAAACTGGGGGAGCATTAAGCGCATTCGGGGCTTAGATGGCGAGTAAGACTCTTTAATCCTTACGATTAAGCGATGTTAAAAGTCTATTCATGAAGTAAAAGAACAATGAACAATATAGCGCAAAGTTAATGGAGAGATAATGAGTAATAAACCGATTTTAGTTGCCTTAGATTTTGATAATAAAAATGCTGCTTTGCAATTAGTCGATAAGCTTGACCCTGAAATGTGTCGCTTAAAAGTGGGCAAGGAGATGTTTACTCTTTTTGGGCCACAACTAGTCAAAGACATCCACAGCCGTGGTTTCGATCTTTTCTTAGATCTTAAATTTCACGATATTCCAAATACTGTCGCAAAAGCAGTCGCTTCCGCTGCTGAGCTCGGTGTGTGGATGACCAATGTTCATGCCAGTGGTGGGCTTGCGATGATGGAAGCGGCGAAAAAAGCGCTAGTACCTTATGGTGATGACGCCCCTATGCTGATTGCTGTGACGGTTCTGACATCAATGAGCGATGCAGATCTTAAACTTATCGGCATTGATGTGCCAGCGTTTGAGCATGTTCAACGTTTGGCTAAACTTACTCAAAGAGCAGGACTTGATGGTGTGGTATGCTCGGCTCATGAGGCTGAAGTGTTAAAAGCGTCTTTAGGTGAGTCGTTTAAACTCATTACGCCTGGCATACGCCCAGTGGGTGCGGACAAAGGTGATCAACACAGAATCATGACGCCGCCACAAGCAATTGCTGCAGGCTCTGATTATTTAGTCATCGGACGACCTATTACCAAAGCTTCAGATCCGTTAACGGCACTGACGGCTATTCATCAATCGATTTAAGCGAGTTTATGATGGCAAATGCATTTCAAGATCAGCTCCTCAAAGCGGGTTTGGTCAGCAAACAGAAAGTACAGAAAGCAACAACACAGAAGCGGCGCGATCGTAAAGCTAAAGTTGATGATGGCTCGTCCGAATTAAAGCAGCAGATAGCAGAACAAAAAATTGTGCAAGCGGCTAAAGATAAGGCGCTTAACGAGCAACGTTTTGAAGAAGCATCTGAGAAAGGGCAAGTCCGTGGCCTTGTGACGGAATGTAAACGTCTTGCGATTAAGTTGCCTCAACATGCTGAAGTAAAATTCAACTTTACCTTTGATAATAAAATCTTCTCTTTGTATGTCGATGATAAGTTACAGAGCCAGCTATTAAATGGGCAACTGGGTATCGTACGTCATGATGAGACGAGTTACCTTGTTCCTCATAAATTGGCTGAACGGGTCAATTTGCTTGTACCTCAGTGGTGTGGCTACTTGTGGATTAAAGATGATAAAGCTCAAGTTGTCGAAGAGGATGATCCATACGCTGATTATGTGATACCAGATGATCTGATGTGGTAAATTAGCGCGAATGAAAAAGGGATATTCATTGATTGAATATCCCTTTTTTTTATGCGTGTCTAGACTTGAAGGAATGGCTGTTCCTAGCGGCCAGCACGTCTTAATGCAGCAGAGGTAAAGTCTTGACGAGTGGCTTTTCCACCCCATTCCATAAATTTAGGCTCTTCGTTACTCAGTCCTGTCACCAGATAACGACCAGAATCTAAATCATGTAATGTCTCAGCCACCATCCATGGTGTATCTACATCGTAAAATTGAATGTTATGCGCTTCTGACATTTTCCATAACTGACCACGATTATCGTAATGGTCAATCACCGAAGCACCCCAAGAATCTTCATCGATAAAGAGGGTTCGTTTAGAGTAGATGTGGCGTGAATCAGATTTAACATTCGCTTCCACTTCCCATACACGGTGCAATTCATAACGCAAATGCTCTGGGTTAAGATGCCCTGGGCCGATGATTTCATCATACTCTAGATCGGGATTGAGTAACGGATACGCATTATAAGGGATATAGATCTCTTTTTTGCCTTTTAGCGTCCATTCGTATCTATCTGGTGAGCCGTTATACATGTCGTAATTATCAGTGGTTCTTAGGCCATCAGTTCCAGCTCCGGGTCCGTCATACGCCACATTAGGGGCACGTCTTACTCTACGTTGACCAGAGTTATACACCCAAGCACGTCTCGCTTCCTTATATTGGTCTATGGTTTCATGGATCAGCAACGCTGTGCCCGTGAGTCTCGCTGGAGCCGTGATGCTTTGTAGATAGTAGAACAACACATTATCGTCTTTATCTGCATCTCGACCGCCCTCTAAGTATTCTGGCCACACGAGTCTGTCAGTAATTTTAACTGGGACAAAAGCACCGCCAGCTTGAACTGGGATAGCGGTTGCAACACGGACGGCGGAACCACCTCTAAAGCGTGTGATGTGGTTCCAAACAACTTCTAAACCACTGTTAGGGATAGGGAAGGGAATGGTTGTGTCAAAGTCCGACAAGCCATAGCCACTCTCTACCAGTGTTGTGTTTACTGCATTATTTTTGATCAGAGGATAGACAGACTCCGGATAGGCAACACTGCGATGTGTTTTATAAACAGGCATCGTATAGTCAGGGAATTTAGTGAACATGGCTAACTGACCAGGCGTGAGATTATCTTTATAATCCGCTAAATTCTTTGCTGTGATGGTAAATAGCGGCTTTTCATCAGCAAAAGGGTTATTGGGTCGGCCTGTATCACTGCTCTTGGCTGTGTTTTTACTGTTTAGGCCACCCGTCCATGCTGGAATAGTTCCGGACTCATTACCTGCCTTCTCGGCCCCTAAAGGGGTGAGTTGATCGCCTATTTTACTAGCCTCTTCTGGTGACACTTTAGCCGTCGCATTAAGACTCATTATGGCTAATGAGATTAACATTAAATTGTGGTATTTCATCGTCTTACTCCTTTACGCAAAATTAATATGAAATGTCAACGCTAAGCGCTAAGAAGTCTTTATCTTGTAAGATGTTATGACCGCCACCAAAAAAGGATTTGTAACTCAATGTGGTGGCGTACTTTTGAAGATAGGAGCCCTCTATTGCAACGCCAATAGCACGGCTTCCTTCATTAAATTGGCTTCCAGGGCTCGGTGAGTTACCTTCAACATCATGTGACCAAGAAATTGTGGGCTTGAAAGAGATACCAGCCACTAAATCAGGATACTCCCACACTGCATTAAGACGATATCCCCACGCATTCTCTGTTGTGAAGCCTGAATCTTGACAGTCAGAACCAATGGCGCCAGCAGCGACTAAATTGGTACAGTTAACGCCACCACCTAAATCGAAATTAGCGAGACCAAATACCGTATTTCTGCCATATCTTTGGTTTGAGTCTTCAACGCCATCAGTGTGAACATACCCGATCTCACCAATTAAACTTAATCGTGAGGCGCCCATGAATTGCTCGATGAACTGTATTGCTGTTAACTGCACTTGAGTCACGTCGTATTCATCATAGCCTTTTACCACTCCACCTTTTTCAGCTGCTAACACTCTTGGTGTGTAGCGGAAAATAGGTGATTCACTCAGCACGCCATTAAGGATCTCTGCACCATTTATCTGCACAGGAGTGTCAGGTTTGTAAGAGATCTCCCCCGATAAAGCAACACCCTTAACATTGGTCGCAAAACTCACACCATAGAACTGTAGATCTTCAGGATATTCTATTTGATAAGCAGGGTTTAAAGCAGAAATCGCTCCCCCTGTTGGATCGAGCGAACTCGGCACAAAGACACTTGTTACGCCGGGAATGTTGGATGTTGCGCTGCGTACAGCATTGATCATAGGTACGCGTGAATGGATATTGAGATAATAGAGCCCGAATTCTGTATCATTCAGGGCTTCTGAGTAGTATTTAAGCGATAAACCATACTGGCCGCCATCATCAGGTTCAACATCATCTCGTCGTTTTGCAAAGAAACCACCATCAAGTGCGGCTTTATCATTCACACTGATGGTGACGGCATTACATCCATCAGCAACAAAGTCAGCGCTTGAGAAGAGGGTACCGCAACCATCAATCTGAGTTTTTTCCCATTCAAATTGATAAAAAGCCTCTAACGAGACTGATTCTGTCACACCTAGTGCAGCGTAAAACATTCCAACGGGGAGATATGCTTCTTTAAGTAGCGCACCTGGACGACGAAAAGCGCTCACATCAAAGGGGTTTACTGAACTAATTCCGCCTTGAATAAACGTACTTTCTCCCCAACTGATCACTTGGCGACCAAGTCGAAGATCAAGTGGCATTTCACCTATATCAGTTTGCAGGAATGCATATGCATCAAGCAGCGCTATACCAGAAAATTTTGCGTAATCAGCAGCATTATCGTCATTAAGGGGAGTATTGGGAATATAACCGTTCGGAGAATTACCATGAGGCCTATCACCGTTTTTTAATTCATTATCAAACCAATATTTTACCCTGACAAATGCACCAAAATTATTATGGGTGAGTAGAAACTCGTTTGACCCTTTAATTATTTGTGAAAACGCATCATATTGATCAAAGTTTAAATTGCCATCATCGGTGGTCATTGTCGCACCGGTTCCCCCGTTTTGTTTGCCAATAAAAGCGGGGTCAGCTTCAGACATTCGCCAACTAGCACCTAATGAAAGCTGAGAGTTAATTTGCAGCGCAGTGTCATTGTTTTCACCAAAATAGAAATCAGCAGAATTAGCCGAACTGCATAACATACTGGTCAATATGAAAAATACAGATTTTTTAAATTTCATGTTAATTACCTTGTTATTATTATCACCTGTAACAACATACGAGTTTAAAATTTAAATAAAATATCAATCCGCGCCAAACTGTTATCAATTCATACAGCTGTTTGATTTTATCAAAGAGACAGCGAGGGAATATTTTTAATATTCGTCGATAAGTCATTGTATCTATCTACTTTCAAGTTGATTAGGCAGTTTTTCGGCTTAAATGTTATCGGGTTGTAGTTATTTGTGGTGTGTGGCATCTTGGTTCGATGACGTCATCCATGGGGATAGTAGTACAGGATGAGGAACTGATTTCAATCAAGAGCACTCGGTGGTGTGGCTAGCGTCTATAATCTAAGAGAGGTCAATGCATCAGAGATGTAAAGTGTCTCTTATTGTTATCTTTTTTAGTCATACCAATCGGTACAAATAAGTATCTAAGCCCATTAAAAATAATTAAAGAAGGCTGATTTTGGCAGAGTACTACTCAACACTAAGCGGATGGATAATTCCTTTTACCAGAGCGATGGATGTCTGTGGAATCGAGACTGATGAAGCATTCATACAGTGTGGAATCGATCCTAATTCCGTGAAAGATCCTGAGGCCAGAATCGGCACACAAAGGTTTGTTGAACTTTTAGATTACTGTAACAAGTTAAGAGGTACTGGGGATTTTTCTATTCAGGTCGGAGAGTGTTTTCATCCGGGAATGTTTCATGCATTAGGTTACGCCATGATGACATCGAGTACCTTAAAGGATGCTTTGGCTCGAATCGTTACCTATAAGCGTGTTGTATCAAATGCTTGCACTCTTGAACTGAGTGAAACAAACGAAAGCTTAGTGTTGAAAATGATGGTCAGTACTTTTGATACCACAGGTCGAAAAGTGCTTAGCCGTGCGGCGACTGAGACATTCATGGCTATCGTAGTCAAATTTACCAGAGAACTTTTAGGCATAAACTTTCATCCGCAAAAGTTGATCATTGGCTATGACAAGCCAGCAGATTATAGCGAGTATTTAAGCACCTTTTTTAATTGTGATGTCGAATTCTTAGATGGTGACTCTTACCTGTTTTTTGAAAAAGTGCATGCTGAGAAGTATCTGACTGTTGCCAATCCCATGATAAACGGCATACACGAAAAAATGCTAACTGACTTTTTAAGCCGTATAGACAGGCACGACTTAACGTATGTGATTAAGAATAAAATCTATGAAATATTGCCTTTGGGGGCGCCTTCACAGCAAGAAATAGCCGAAAAGCTGGGAATGAGTCTACGTAATTTACAGAGAAAGCTACAGGAGCAGGACACTTGCTATAAAACTATTTTAGAAGACACCCGTAAATCCCTTACCTTAGATTATATTAAGCAAGCTCATTTAAGTTTGAGTGAAATCGGTTATTTAGTTGGCTTCTCGAGTGTAGGTAATTTTAACCGAGCTTTTAAACGTTGGACTAACTCAACCCCTGGTGAGTATCGTAGGCAATATATTTCAGAGAAATGATCTGGGTAGTCTCTATCTACTTCAAATTCGTTAATTTTACACTCCACTATCCAATCTTTTTATTCCCTCTCATACTCACCAATAGGTGACAAGCATTTGGCGCGTTTAGCGTATCAATTACACCGTTTGTTTTGCAAACTGGTATTTCTAATGAATCTCTAATCTTGTTTATTCAAAAACATTAATAACGAATAAATTTTTAATTAGTAAACGAGATATTTCAATAATTGTCTTGAACAAAGGAAACAGAATGAGCGAGTTATTCGACAGTAAGATTGAAGATTTAGCTGACCTAATAGAGTCGAGTATGAAGAAGTACGGTAAAGCGCCCGCTTTTGAATGCTTTGGACAAACACTCTCTTTTGACGAATTAGAACGCTTATCTAGGGCATTAGCTTCTTGGTTTCAGCATAAATCAGGCCTTGTCGTCGGCGACAGAATCATTATACAACTGCCAAATATTAACCAGTTTCCTATCGCTGTATTTGCAGCATTACGTGCAGGGCTTGTTGTTGTTAATACCAATCCGCTTTATACCCCACGTGAAATGCAGCATCAGTTTTCAAATTCAGGCGCAAAAGGGATCGTTATTTTACAGGATCTGCTGGGTAAGCTTTCTGAAGTGATTGAGGAGAGTGACATTGAAACTGTGGTAGTGACTCACTCGCTGGATCTTATCTCTAAAAAGCATGTCGCCCCTGAATGGGGAGTGAGCTTGATGGACGCCATTTCTGTTGGAGAAACTTACCAACTTAAGCCTAGATTTCATAAAAATTTAGATGATACCTGTGTGATTCAATATACAGGTGGTACAACCGGAGTCTCGAAGGGGGCTTGTTTAACTCATCGAAGTATTCTAAGTAATGTCGGTCAGTTTCTTGAGCGTATCGATGCCAAATTAGTCGAGCAAAATGAGATCTTTGTTTGCCCTTTACCGCTTTATCATATCTATGCTTTTGTGGTGAATATGATCATGTTGTTTAGCAAAGGCAATTTGAATCTGCTAATTCCCAACCCGAGGGATCTTGATGCTCTCGTAAAAAGCATTGGTGAACATAAGATCACCGGCTTTAGTGGCATCAATACGCTTTTCGTTGGCCTATGTCAGCACCCAGGATTTAAAGAGTTAGATTTCACCTCGCTAAAGATGACCTTCTCCGGAGGCTCAGCCTTGTCAATGCATGCGGCTCAAACGTGGGAAACGTTAACTGGCTGTACTGTGAGTGAAGGATATGGTCTTACTGAAGCTTCACCCGTTGTCTGCATGAACGAGCCTGGGAATGAGCAATTAGCCTCCGTTGGTAGGCCACTGATGGAGACTAAGGTTGAGATCTGGGACAGTGAAGATAACGAGGTGGCGATTGGTGAGCAGGGTCAAATTGTGATCAAAGGGCCACAAATAATGAAAGGATATTGGTTGTTGCCAGAAGAGACTGAGAAAGCAATGACTAAGGATGGCTACTACCGATCCGGTGATGTGGGAGAAATACGACCTAATGGTTGTATTAAAATCGTTGATCGCCTAACGGATATGATCATTGTATCAGGCTTTAATGTTTATCCCAATGAGGTGGAAGAGGTACTAGTGAGTCATCCGAGTGTTCATGAAGCCGCGGTAGTCGGTGAACCAGATGGAAAATCGGGAGAGCGAGTGTGTGCCTATGTCACCGTTTTAGATAGAGATATCAAGATTAATACCTTGCTCGATTACTGCCGTGAAATGTTAACAGCCTATAAAATTCCCAAACGAATTGTCTTTATGGAGTCGCTACCAAAAACCACCGTGGGTAAAATTTTACGCCGAGAGTTACGACAAACATAAGCTATTGCTGTGTATATACAGCCTCTAAGTCAGTTTTGTCACCAAATAGGTAAATAAAACCTTCATTTACTCTATTATTTGGTGTAGATTTAAACAACTGTTTTAATCCTACGTTTGAGAATTAATAATGAATCCTTACCAAGCTCCGTTAGCTGAAATGAAATTCCTATTAGACAAGGTGTTTGACGCACCTCAAACATGGGCGTCGTTACCTGAAATAGCCGAAACTGTCGATCTCGATACCGCTATTGCTATCATGGACGAAGCAGACAAAATTAGTCGTGAACTTATCCATCCTATTAACCGAAGCGGTGACGAGCAAGGTGTTGTACACCAAGATGCTAAGGTGATCACACCTGATGGGTTTAAAGAGGTTTATAACCAGTATGCCGAAGGTGGCTGGGTAGGTTTCTGTGGTGATCCAGAGTTTGGTGGCATGGGAATGCCAAAAATGCTTGGTGTGTTAGTCGATGAGATGGCGTATAGCGCCTGTAACTCATTTACGCTCTATGGCTCACTTACCGCGGGTGCTGCATTGTGTATCAACGCCCATGGCAGCGAAGAGTTGAAAGAAAAGTATCTCCCTATGATGTACAGCGGTGAATGGGCTGGTGCCATGGACATGACTGAGCCTCAAGCGGGATCGGATCTACGTAACATTCGCACCAAAGCAACGCCGAATGATGATGGTAGTTATAACATTAGTGGTAGCAAAATTTTCATCACTGGTGGTGATCATGATCTTACGGAAAATGTTATCCACCTGGTACTGGCTAAACTGCCAGATTCAAATGGCATATCGCTATTTCTAGTACCGAAGATAAAGGTTGATGACCAAGGTAACTTAGGTGAATCCAACGGAGTCACTGTCGGCTCTATTGAGCACAAGATGGGACTAAAAGCTTCTGCGACGTGTGTGATGAATTATGATGACGCACAAGGTTATTTGATAGGCAGCCCTAATCGCGGCCTAGTGTGCATGTTCACTATGATGAACTATGAGCGTTTAGCCATTGGTATTCAAGGCTTAGGAACATCTCAAGCGGCATACCAAATGGCGGCAGATTATGCCAAAGAGCGTGTGCAAGGTGTTGCCGCTGGCGGTTCGCCAACGGGAGCAACGAGCGATCCTATCTTAGTTCACGGCGATGTGCGTCGTATGTTGCTCAATATTCGAGTGTTAACCGAAGCGGGTCGTGCCTTATCTGTATTAACAGGGCAACAACTCGATATTGCTAAATTTGGTGAAGGTGACGCACAAGCTAAAGCAAGTCGATATGTTGGTCTATTAACGCCGGTTTCAAAGGCGTTCTTAAGTGACCGAGGCCTTGATGCTGCAATAACGGCACAACAAGTGTTTGGTGGACATGGTTATATACGCGAAACAGGAATAGAGCAGTTAGTGCGCGATACACGAATCGCTCAGATCTATGAAGGTACCAACGGTATTCAAGCGATTGACTTCCTTGGCCGCAAAGTCACTGGCGATAACCTTGTTGCGTTAACCGAGTTTGTGACTGAATGCACTGACAAACTGACTTCATTAACTCAGGTAGATGAAAGCCATAAAGCTAAAGTCATTGTGCTTTTTGATGAACTGTTGGCAGCAGCCAAGATGGTGAATGACAACAAATCAACTCAACCTGCGATTGTTAATGCCAGTGCCGTTGATTTCCTTGATGCATTTGGCCACATACTTTACGGATATTTCTGGTTGTTAATGTCAGATGCAGCATCGAACGAACCTGATGCTGAATTTGCTAGCCAGAAGCGCTATTTAAGTGATTTCTATATTGCTAAAATGCTACCTAAAGCCAAATATCATTTAGCACAGGTCCGTGAAGGCGACAGCACTGTAATGAGCATGCCTGAAAACCTATTTTAAAATAACGCCTATCGTTACCCATCCATGGGCGATAGTCATAAATGTTCCAGACATAAAAAGGCGAACCGAAAGGTTCGCCTTTTTCATCGAAACGATAACGAGATTATTGTATTTTAGTTTTGTCTGCGACTTTCGATGAAGCCAATGGCGCAGGTTTATAGTCAAGAATTGTTTGCAGGAACAAAGCACTGAAAGGGGCTATTTGCTGCTTTTTCTCAAGCGGGCTTTGACCGTTTTCTAAGATCACAAATAAGGTATCATCAAAATATGGCTTTTTAATAAAACCAGCCAAATTGTCCACACCTTGCATAGAGCCTGTTTTAGCATAGATATAGTTTACCAAAGGTTTTTTATTGAAATACGACTTGTATTCTAACGTTCCGCGAACCCCAGATATCGGTAAAGAATCAATCAGTCCCTTAAAACGTTGATCAGTATAAATGAGGCTCAGTACCTGACTGAGTTGTTCTGCACTGATTAAGTTATAGCGTGATAAACCTGAACCATCGACAATTTGTGCATGAGTTAAGTCAACACCCGCTTGAGTGAGCACTTCTCGCATTGCTCTACTGCCATTGGTAAAACTGCCGGCTTGTTTGAAATAGGCTTGGCCAAGCTGTTTTAATAAACTGTCAGCAATCAAGTTATCAGATTTCAATAACATGATATCTAAGAGTTCTGGGAGGGCTTTAGAACTGTGCTGGCCAATTAAGCTGGTATGTTGAGCAAGCGAATGAGTGACAAAAATGCCACCCGAAACTTTAATTTGGCTGCTCTTAATTAGCCGCTCGACAGTATCTTTGGCAAATAATGCCGGATCTGTGATGGCAATGGCGAGCTTAATGCCCTTGTTTCCTGGGTAGCAACCACTGAGTGTAAACTCATTATTGGCCAAACGTTTCAGATCTAAGTCGCAAAACGTTACTGTTTTACTTTTATCGAAAACGGCAGTGTTATAGATTTTAATCGGTAGATAAGGTGAGAATTGAAGTTGGCTTGTCTCGCTAGCAAGCTTTGTTTTGAGCTTACCGTGAACGCAATTTTGATTGATAACAAAACTTGAGACTGGTGCAGCGAAACAGATCCCCAAGTCATCCCATACCCAACCCGGTGCTTGTTGTTGCTCGTTGCCGTTACCGACCAAATAGAAGTTACCTTCAATTCGGCTCAAGCCCTGATCTGACAACTGTTTTAACAAAAGACTAATGTGCTGACTGGTCAGGGTCGGATCGCCACTGAACTTGAGGTAAACATCACCAGGGATTTTACCGCCGCGAATGGGGAAATGAGAATAGAGTCTGGTATGAAACCTAAAGTCCGGTCCAAGGTATGCTGTTGTGGCCACTGCGGTTAACAGCTTCTGTGTACTCGCGGGTAAGAGTAAGGTATCGGCATTCTCTTTATAGATCACCTCACCGGTGATTAAGTTCTTTGCATAGAGTGCAGTATGGGAATGAGGTGGTTTAATTTTGCCAAGAATATTGCTGAAATAATCATTCGCGAGTACTGCTGATGAAAACAAGTATGAAAGCAGGGCGACGGTGGGCAGACTTCGAATGACGCACATAGTAGTTAGACTCTAAATGATGGTTGATGTCGTAGTGCATATTGGCACAACATATAACGTGGGGCGAGGGGCTACGTGGGAAGAGTAACCCGCTAAACAGCGAAGGATAAAGCCCTAGTCAATGTGGTCGAGCCTTTATTCATCTTTTTCCATTAGGCGATACAGACGTAATGTTACAAAGCTAACCAGTCCAATAAATAGCGGTAAATTGAACAGGCCCAACTCAGCTTTAAAATGAAATATTCCCCAAGCGATAAGGAGAGTCAATACCAAAGTGATTAAAATTTTCAGGTTCATAGTTGATGATGCCACTCTATAAGTTAGGCCTTTATAGCTCAATAGTGGCTAGTTTAACGAAATCGGTGATCAAAAGCCGTGATAATCCGCAAATCAATACACTTTTATAATTATGATTAGTTATTGTACGGAAATAGTACGAAACTTAAGGTGTTAGCTTGGATTTTTACAGAAAAGCCTTGCTGAAACGGCCGTAAATCGGTAATTTCTTTCTCTTATGATTCATTAAAGGGATCGACATGCCTCATCTACGTCTTCGTGGGCTGCCAGAAGCAGCTGTTATTGACCTTAGTCGCAGCTTACTCCGTGACCTAGCTCAGATCTGTAATGTGGACCAACAAGGGTTTACATTAGACTGGGTACCGAGTGTCAGTTATCGTGATGGCATGCCAGACCTGAGTATCACACAAGTTGAGATGCTTTGGTTTCCAAAAGATCCCCATACGCACCAATTGGTTGAATGTACTATCCGTGAGGCTGTGACTTTGGCATATCCGGAACTTAAAAGTCTATCGGTAATGTTTATCGAATTAGATCCCAGTACTTACTTCCGCAATGGTGCGCATTTTTAAGGAGATATCCTTGCTGGATAAGCTTGGTGGAATACCGTTACAGCCAGAAGCTATTCGTTGGTTGCTGACCCCAAAATGCCTTAAGGCTGAATTGCTGACATCTATCGCAGGTGCAAAGCATGCTATCTATATTTCAGCCCTGTATTTAGAAGACGACGATGCTGGCCGTGAAATACTGGCTGCATTGATGCTCGCTAAAGATCAAAATCCGGCATTGGATGTTAAAGTCCTCGTCGATTTTCATCGTGCTCGTCGAGGTCTAATCGGCCATAAGGGCGACAGTGGTAACTACCTTATGTATCGTAAGGTTAACGCAGAGGCTAAACACCCAATCGAGATTTTAGGTGTGCCAGTTAAGTCCCGTGAGTTTATGGGAGTGTTACACCTTAAAGGGTTTGTGATTGATGACACTGTGATATATAGCGGTGCCAGTCTCAATAATATCTATCTGCATGAGCACGAAAAGTATCGATTCGATCGTTATCATGTCATTGAGTCTGCTGAACTTGCGCGCTCGATGCGACAGATGATCCAAACGTATCTCGTCGATGACGTGGCAGTTTGCTCACTGACTCAAGACAAAGAATCCGAACAGTTACCTGAAAAAGCTGACGTACGCAGCTTGAAAACTCGGCTGGGTAAAGCCAGCTACCAGTTTGAAGAGACGCGTATCGGTAATCGAATCACGCCGGTTATGGGTCTCGGTCGCAAGAAGAACAAACTGAATAAAGTGGTTGTCGACTTGGTTGCACAATCAAAAGAGTCACTGTTTATCTGCACTCCGTACTTCAATCCGCCTTATATCTTAGCGCGTTCACTGGCTAAGCATCTTCGTGATGGCAAGCGTATTGATATCGTCGTTGGTGACAAAACCGCAAACGATTTCTATATTCCGCCAGAAGAAGAGTTTTCAACCATCGGCGCTTTGCCCTACATGTATGAGCAATCATTACGTAAGTTTGCCAAGCGCCAACAGTGGGCCATTGAAAACGGTCAGTTGAACATTCATCTGTGGAAAGACGGGATCAATAGCTACCACCTCAAAGGCATTAGTGCTGATGGCAGGCGACATTTGATCACCGGCAGCAACTTAAACCCAAGAGCCTGGTCGTTAGATCTTGAAAATGGTTTATTGCTTCAGGATGAAACGGGGTGTTGGCAAGAGCAGTTCGAAACTGAACAGACACATATTCTGCAGCACACTGAACGCTTGTATCACTACAGCCAAATCGATACTTTACATAGCTATCCAGCGCCTGTACGTAAGATTATGACGCGAATTCGTCGCCTCAAAGCAGACTTCCTGCTTAGACGAATTCTGTAGAAACAGTACAGACATAAAAAAACCTGCGTAAGCAGGTTTTTTTATGTCTGAATAACTATCTAGATTGCTGCGACATCTGTTTTATCAAGATCAACACCAGATTTTGCCGCGTTTAAGGCCAGAATTACCAGAATCACCATCATGGCACACAAGACACCAACACTGAGCTGTCCATGCATGGGCACAAGCGACATAGATAGTGCTGCTAGACCAGCTCCAAAATTCTGCAATCCACCTAACAAAGCGCCCGCAACTCCAGCATGAGTAGGGAAGGGTTCAAGGGCTGCTGAGGTTAATACTGGGAACAATATGCCTGCACCAGTAAAGAAGAGTACCGATCCCACCAATAAACTCCAGCCTATGACTAAGCTTGAAAAACCAGGGATCAATAGAAAGAGTGCACCAGCGCCAAGTAGAGCGACACTGTGATACATACCCTTAGTGTTATCCTTGAGTCTGCCAGCATAATAAGCTCCCGCTAAGTAACCCGGTATTGGGGCTACAAAATAGCAGCTCACCCAAAACGGAGACAGTTTAAGCACGTGACCATAGAAAACTCCAGCAACAGCTTCAAAAGCTGCGATACCGGCAAAAGTCGCGACTAAGCAGATAAGATAGCTTTTGAATTTTTTATTGGCTAATACAAAGCGATAAGACTGTAGAACGGGTTCAGGTTTACGCTTAATAGCTGGCAGAGACTCATTAAACTTAAAGATGATCAGCAGCACGACACATAAACCGAATACTGCTAAGAGTTCATACACGGATTGCCAGCCGAAATAATGGGTCATTAAACTTCCGGCAAACGGAGCAATCAGTGGAGAGAACACCACAGCCATAGACACAAAGCTGTTGAATTTAACCAAGGGTTCGCCAAAATAATGATCCCTTGGAATACTACGGCACAGTGCACCAGCGCTGGCTGTACCTGCCCCTTGCAACAAAGTGGCAGCAATAAGTGCATGATAACTGGTTGCGACACTGGCAATGACAGCACCTACAACGAACAGAGATAAACCAAAAATCAGTACGGGTTTACGTCCAAGTCTATCTGATGCAGGTCCGTAGACAAATTGAAGTAAACCATAAGAGAGAAGGTAACAAGCCATAATGGCTTGAAGCTGACCAGGGTTAACACTGAAACTGTTGGCAATATCCGGTAATGCTGGCACAAAGATAGTCTGCGCCATCTGTCCACAGGCTACCATGATGACAATTAATAAAATGAGTGAAGAGAAACCTTGGTTTTGACTGTTAAGGTTTGGCTTCTGCTGAGGGCCGCTCATGGTGTCTCCGAAAATGTAAGAATATGGGTTAATGTAGGCAGCGCGCATCATACTCATTTAATATACAATTACAAATCGTAACTATTTTAAAGTAATGGTTTTATAGTCAATTTATTCATGAGTTTTCCTTTAGTGTAAAGTGCGTAAAGCTATTTTTACGCCTTGTATTTATCATGTTGCTGCTTTCTCCAACTCGTAACATGTTTTTATGATCGAGATCTCAAAATTGAAGCTGAATTGATTAAAATTCGACTTTGCTTAATTAATAACTTTTTTCGGTCTTTTTACTGAGGTTTCATTTTTCCAAGCTTCTGCTTTACCCAAACTGACTACGCCTGTTAAAATTGAGCCATGTTCTGCTATCAATTTTTTTAAAAGCGCAAAGTAAATATATGAGTGTTAAACAGCATGCAATCCACAAGCTTTACCAATACCGTAAAGCCATTTCCACTAGACCCTATGGTGCGCGGGGGAAAAAATTGATTAGATGTGAGCTTTGTCTATTAGCCGAGCAGTATTGCACCTGTGAATCTCGTCGACAGCTAACTTCAAATAATGCTTTTTTATTGATGATGTATGATGATGAAGTATTAAAGCCAAGCAATAGTGGCCGTTTAATTGCAGATTTAATCCCTGACACACACGCCTATATTTGGTCACGAACTCATGCTAACCGCAAAATGATGGCAGTGATTGAAGATCCTAAATACCAACCTTTTGTTATTTTTCCCAGTGAATACGCCTGCGATGGTCAGGAGGTTTTAGCAAAAGTTGAACCCTCAGGGCTACCTGAAGGAAAAACACCGCTGTTTATTTTACTCGATGGTAGTTGGCGTGAGGCGATAAGGATGTTTCGTAAGAGCCCTTATCTGCATCACCTTCCTCTATTATCGTTTACGCCTGATACTGTGGCTAAATATGGACTGCGAAAGGGCAGTCGTGACTTTCAACTGGGAACAGCTGAAGTTGCCGCACTGGCATTAGGCGCATCTGGTGAGCCTGATAATGCTGCGTCTCTTAATACTTGGTTTGAATTGTTTATCGAATCTTCAATTTTCAGCCGTAGTCGCAAAAGTACCCATGATTTAACACCGTTAGCGTTATTAAAGACAAAGTTCTTATCAACATTGGCTAAAGACGGAAACGAATAACCTCTGCTTGTATCGATAAAACACAGGCATTACGGCTTATAATCAGTGGTCTCTGTGTACCGCTATTGCGATTTATAATGCTAACGCATCTAGCTGTGTTATCAGCTCCTTCCTGTTTGACATACTTCTCGATCTTTTCTTGGAAAAGTTATGAAACGTAAATTAACCCGCTAAAGAATCTTTAATGGGTATGATACTGATCTCATTAACGATGAGATCAGTTCAGAGACGCTCTGTCTTTTCAATTCAAGGTGCGTTGATGAAAATCACTTACTCCCTTTTTAGATATAGACATAATGAAATATGCTGTTACATTGTGTCACAAAGCGCCTCGCACCCAGCTATTCTGATATAAAACATGAGTTAATGTTAACGGCTTGGGTTTTGAAAAATAAAATTTTGGTTATATTTGATGAAGTTTAAACCTTATTCTGTGTGTTATCTCATTGTTGGTCTGACGGTAACCTTTTGTGTTAATTGGTTGTTCTGGAGTCACTCCCAAAGAGAGTTAAGTGAGCTTCATGAGAAAAAATCAGCTACTGCCGAGATCTCAGCCCACGATATGCTGTTACAGCACCAAATAATCATTCGATCGATTCACTCTTTCTTTAATGCGTCCAAGCTCGTGACAAATGATGAGTTTACTGAGTTTACCCAAGAGTTACTTAAGATAACGTCGGCAACCGCTTTCACGATTGGTGTTGATAATAAACTAGCGTTTATATCCAATCCCGCTTTTGAAAATGACATTAAAAAGGGTAAGTTTATCGTTAACGGCGCTGGCTCGTTAACCTTTAAACTTCCTAACTACTCCTCTTTCATCATCCCTGTTGATCAACCTGACCTACGTTATATGGTGTATGTGATTTCTCATGCGCAAGTGTTGGAGAGATTGAATAATGAACAGGATATCTGCCTCGAATTCACAGTGGCTGGAAAAGTGCTCAGCAATCAGTACTGCCAAACCAAATTACCCTATCTTCAACGTGCGTTGTTCTATTTTGATAGCCAAGAACATTATTACGGATCTAAGTTTAATGCTGAAGGTTATACCCTTAGAACCTGGTATTCACCTCCTGCGGAAGAGATAAATGAAGTGCTCTTAACCATGTTCCTTTTCTCAATAAGCGGGATTGGCTTTTCTGTTCTTATGTACCTAAAAGTTGAACAGAGAAACATGCTCTACAAGATGCGAATTGAAACCGACTCAAAAGTAGCCGTGTTGTCGGCCATTAACCATGAAATACGGACTCCTATTAATGCTGTTCTGGGTTATAGCCGCATGCTTAAAGACTCTGGCTGCTGCGTTCCTCAGGGTGAGATGACCATTAATAAAATTATCTGGTCCGCGAATCTGCTTCATAGTGTTGCTGAAAATACCTTGAACTTTAGTAAAGCGAGTACAGATAATTTAACTTTAGATAATAAAGAAACCGATCTTCGTCAGCTAATTGAAAATATTGAAGAATACTACATTACGTTTAGTGAGACCCATGACAAGACCTTGAGTATCATCATCAATCAGCCTTTACCTATTAAAGTGAATATCGACAGCACTAAACTGTATCAATTGGTGACCAATATCATCAACAACGCCTTTAAATACAGTACTGGCAAACAGGTTAATTGCCATCTAGATCTTAAACATTATCGCAGTCGTCCTTTCTTGAGAGTGGCAATTAGAGATTTTGGTAAAGGGATGTCAGCGGCCTCCATGAAAGCGATAACACAGCCTTTTACAACCGAGTTGCACAACAGTTCGACACTAAAATCTGGAATAGGGATCGGTCTCTATACGTGCAAACAGGTGATTGAGAAAGTCGGAGGTAAAATTTCAATCCGCAGTCGGGCAGGTCAGGGCACCTTAGTTATCATACGCTTTCCTATTGAGTATCTAGAACAGACAGCAGAAAGTGACAAGTTCAGTATGCCGTTAAATACAATACTGAATAATTCGTTTAATGCTGGACCAGTTCAGGCGAGCCTACAGCCCAATAACCAAACTGAGCTTGTTTCTGTCAAAATGGATGAGTGTCATCCACATCAACTCAAGCGGATATTATTGGTCGATGATAACGTCTTTAATCTTGAGGTGTGTAAGGCGATGCTGGAGAAAGAGCGCTTTGATGTCACGACTCGAAGTGATGCAGAAACGAGTAAGCAATACTTTGCTGACGCACTACCTGAAATTGTATTAATGGATTATCAGCTTGAAGCGTCTAACGGTTTAGCCCTTATCGATGATCTTATGGAGATTCAAGCTCGCTCTACCAAAAGCGATAAAATGAAAAGAACGCAATTCTTTATTTTGTCAGCGAATGATAAAGAGGAGATCTCATTTCATGAAGAATACCCTGATGTATTCTTCATGCAGAAACCTCTGAATATGGAGATATTCATTCAGCAGTTAGCTAAAAGTTGATTTTCCACGACAGGCCACCATTTAAACCGATAAAATAGGGACTACGGTCTAGATTAAGCTTTTGCTTAATGGAGGCGTTTTCCCTATATTGAATAGATAGCGGGGCTATTTATTCAATATCGCTCGTCAATACCCGCTAGCTTAACTCAGAGGAACGGCCTATGACTGAATATGCTAGTGCTAACCTAAAACTAGCCATGACGGCACTATTATTCGTGACGAGTGCTTGGTTGTTTTGTGTTTCCCTGTCGGGCCTTCTAAGCGACGAGCGTTCAACCACCGCGTCTATCCAAGAAGTGAGCTTCAATCGTTATCAGGCAGGGTTTGTCTGCCGGGAACGTGGCTGGGAGTTTTGTACTGGCTGGTCATACTCCAAGAGTCGAATGGCGTGACATTGCCATTAAATTTGCCAGCTCAGTTGCGTTACTGACCTTCATCTTCAACAATACTTTTTGTCTGTGTAACTCTATGGTTCGCTGAGCGATATTAAGTTCTGCGGCAATCACTTTATTCAGCTTCCCCTCTAACACTTGCAGCATCACTTCATGCTCTCTAGGGGTGAGACTCGCAATACGTACTTTCACTTCTTTGTCATGATCCTGTCGATTGAACGACGCTAGGGTTTGCTGTTTAGCTACTTGCAGCAGTTGACAGAGCTTGCCGCCATCGACAGGTTTTTCGATAAAATCCATCGCCCCGTTTTGTATCGCCTGCACAGCCATAGAGATGGTGCCATGGCCGGTTAGCATAATCACACTCAAGGGACTATTGCATTGTTTTATATGATTAAGTAGTGCTAGACCATCCATGTTCGGCATTTGAATGTCCAAAATAGCAATCCCTGGTTTATTCAGATCGACAGCACTTAAAAATTGGTTGGCATCTAAATAGCTCAGGGTCGACAAGCCCAAACCGCCTAACATCCAACTAAGGGAATCGAGCACATCTTGGTCGTCGTCCACTAAATAGATGTTACACATGAGCTGACTTCCTGCTTGTTTCAATGGTGGGGCTGTGGATTTTTATGGGCAGTGAGAATGTGATGTTCAATCCTTGTGTGTTGTCATCATTAAGGGAGGTCGCAAAAATGTTGCCGCGATGCTCTTCAATAATACGTTTACAGATCACCATGCCGAGCCCTAAACCATTTTGCTTTGAGGTTTCAAAGGGGAAGAATAATCGGCTTAACGCAACTTCAGACAAACCAATGCCATTGTCTTGAATAGAGACAATCGCTTGTTGGTTGTGTTCAGACAGCGTGATCGATAATGCTGGGTTTGGCCTGTTTTCCATGGCATCGAGTGAATTGCGAATAAGGTTTACCAGCACTTGTTGCAGTAAACTGATATCGGCTACCGTGCTCACCTCTGTTAAGGTCAGTAATGGTGTTATCTGCACCCGCTTGAGCTCTGGTGACATCAAGTTGAGTGTCTCGTTGATTAGCATGACCAGATCGCAAGTTTCATAAACACTGGGTTGTTGGCAAAACTGCCTAAATCGTTTTATGGTACTTTGGGCGCGGTCAACCTGTTGAATCACTTTATTGAGAGCAGTATCAAGCTCACCTTGCTCCGGGGTTAATCGATATAAGCAACCTTGAGTCAAATAGCGGATCCCAGCCAGAGGTTGATTGAGCTCATGTGCAATGCCGGATGCCATCTCTCCAGTCAGCAGTATGCGCTGCGCTTTATAAAACTGCTTTTGTTGTTCATAAAGGCTTTTTTGAGTGAGCTGATGCAACTCTATTTCAGCCGATAGGGCGTGAGTCCGTAACACCACAAGGCGTTTTACCCTTAAGTGATGCAAGTAACCCAATAGCAAAAAGATAAAACTGCCAATCACCCAAGGTATTGCGCCTTTGAGCAAAAATGCCCAGTTAGTGACAAACGGCCATTCATTAAGGGTTTTGAGCAATCCGAAAACATGACTGTCATTAACGGGGGCTGACCAATATTGATAGCGTCCTAACTGAGCTTCTTTACCATTTTTATCAATAGAAAGAAGCGCGCGAACAATTTGTGTGGCGAGTTTATGATCTGTATATCCTAATTTTGAAAAGGCGTATGAAGGATACAGTTCACTTGATGCTAAACAGTCATAATTTTGATGATCACGTTGTAACACAACCTTAAGCTTGCCCGCAGCAATGTGACCTGAATTAATCGCCGATTCGAGCACGCAGCTGGGGAGAATTGCGACATCGGCTTCACCTGATAGCACCAGGTTGAGCAGTTTATTTTGTGGGAATCCCACGAAACTAAGATCTTTTAGATCACTAAATGGATTAATCCCCGCTAAGGCTAATTCACCAGCCATGATCTGAAACCCCCCAAAGGCTTTAGGATCCGATGACACCACGGCAAATTGAGTGAGATCGTCGAGCTGATCAATTGCGATATCTGCTCGGGTGATAATAGCTGACCCTACGGCTCCATCAGGCTCAACACTGTGTAGCGGTAATAAAGTGAGTAGGCTACTTGCACCATAGTCCTTCTTTAGGGTCACAGATGTGAGCGCATTGCTGATGATAAAATCTAATTTTTGTTGTGCAACTTGCTCCTGTAGCTCAACAGGCGTCAACGCGAGCAAGGTAAAGCGTTGATCTATTTCAGATCCAACCCGATCGAAGGTGGGTTTCCATCGTTGAAATACCACCTCTGGCGTCGCGAAAGAAAGAATGCCCACTCGAATTGGGTCTTTGGCGTGTGAAGGTGAGGCAATGAATAATAAAGTTAACGCCAATAGCAGTCGATTCATACTGATGATATTTGAGATGAGCGATAAAAAACGGAACGCTATTATGCCGTCTTTTAGGGATAGGTAATGATTTATCCTAATGGAAGGGGATCTCGGTCACAAATAAGCTGGGTTGAGGATTGATGCTTAAATCAGCCCAATTAGTGTTACAAATTGGGCTAAACTCTCGTTTAGTCGTTATTGTTGGCCGATGTTATCTTCTGTTAAGTGATATTTATCGAAGCCGGATGATTTACGTTTACTGCCTTTCTCATCTAAATACCAAACTGCTTCAAGTTCATCGTGTTCTTCTGCAAATGTCATCGCTTCTTCAATCGGCATGAGGAACAAAGAGGTGGAAATCACATCAGCGAAGATCTGCTGGCCATTCATGACGACAGTGGTTGAGATCCCTGTGGGTTTAGGGTGCAGAGTTTTAGGATCAATTAAGTGGTGATATTCAACGCCACCAGCAATAAAGTAGTTCAGATAGTTACCGCTGGATACGATGGTTAAATCTTGCCCTTGCACCACTTCATGAAACTGCCCTTCGAATGTCTGACACTGAGGTAATTGATACTCTGACTTTTTGCATAAAGGGTCTTCAATGGCAGTGGCAAAGGTACGCTGCTCTGGATGCAGTCCGTAATGACGAATATTGCCACCGGCATTGATCATAAATGCGTTAATGCCATCGATTTTGAGCGAGTCATACACTTTTTCAGCCATCCAGCCTTTTGCAATTCCACCTAAATCGATACTCATGCCTGGTTTCATCTGAATGGTATTAAGGGTTCTGTCTAACTTAATATCGTTAATATCAGTCAGTATTGCAGCGTGTGCTAGCGCTGCGTTACTTGGGATCGTACATAACCCCAAGGTTTTAGTATCACCTTTACATTGCCCTCTATGCTGACGCCAAAGGTCAATCACTGGTGAAAGTGCAATATTAAAATAGCCGTTACTCAAAGAGTACCAATCCAGACTTGAGGCGATAAGTTCAGTGAGTTTTTCATCTATGTGATGGACTTTCTCTGGTGCGTTATTGATGGTTTTGATGTTGGTGACATGAGGATAAGTGCTGTAGTTAGATGCCTGATAGTGGTATTCCTGAATGACATTAAGCGCACGACAAAGTGCCGTGTTCGCTTTTATTTCATCCACGCCATAAAGGTCAATCGTCACCGAAGTACCAAAGTATTTGAGGGTATGTAAACTCGTCACACCCTCTTGATGGGTGATAAGCCCATTGCCTTCACATTGATAGGGGTCCACGACATCAGCTGCCGCTTGTATCGTAAAAGGAGTTAATAAACCTAACAAGGCGACACTAACAATAGACAACTTAGAGATAAATGATTTCATCGATGGCACCGGGTTCAATAATATGGACATAGGAATGACTATTTAAATAATTAGCACAAGCTTGGCTGTGAATATAATCAGGTACTAATAATTGTTAACTGGCTCAAACAATCGAAGGAAATATCGCTAACCTGCGGTTTTCCGCAATAGTTAAAATATTACGGTTCGTTATGCTGCATAAAACTTGAATTAAGTCCAAAGGCAGAGCCAGATGACACAATGTAAACGATATAAAAAAAGTCTTATTTGCAGTGCAATTACGCTGGCTACATTAGCGCTAGCAGGTTGTGCCACCTCAACGCCAGATGGCAAGTATGTTGACGGCAATCATGAAGTCAGCGGCAAAGGCAAAAAAAGCCAAATAGTGCTTACTGTCGAAGTTGCGAACGGCAGCATTAAAGAGATCACCACCAAATCTCATAATGAAACAGAATCTCTTTTTCTGAACGCTGAACGCCTGCTTGCAAAAATACTGGCTAGCAATGGCCATGAGGGTATCGATGCGGTATCTGGCGCAACTTATTCATCTAATGGCATTTTAAAAGCAATAAATTCACTTCCAAGAGCGAATGGGATCCAACCTGAATTCGAGGCCGTTGGTTCAAAAGATGATTCAAGCAGTGATGACTTCAAACTCAAATGGTCTATACAGCCACAGCTTGGCATGATCAGCGGTGATTTTTACTTCGAAGAAGCAAGATTCCGTCAAGGCCATAAAGGCAGCATGATCATTGTCACCGATAGCAATAACGCCAAAGATCTGATTTTTGCTGAGTTTAATGAAAGTGGACGTCCTAATTACTACACCCGTCTTTATCAAGATGTGCCTAAGCGTATGTCTGAATACAACTTCTCAATGGGTAAGAAAAAGGGCACGGCCTGGGTTCAGTCACCACTGACCATGGAAAAATTGATGGTTGAGCAGGATAAGATCACGTTTGATGTTAACCCTGATTTCGATCCAAAACTAACCAACAAGTTAAAAGAGCCTAACCGTCTTAAATACCTTGGTATTGATGTAGTTGCCGGTGCATCTAACAGTATTCAGCAATCAATGATCCCATTAACGGCAAAGATCCACGCCAAAATTAATGGCGAAGGCACTCAAGAGCTATTTTACCAACATGCTGAAAAACTACTCGACACCAAAGGGAAGTGGACTGGGATCACCGCGGTATTAAGACTGGTTGTTGATACCAATACTAAGGCAATCACGAAAGCTTATTATGATGAGATCTTCGCTGACGAAGCGGCTCAAATCAAAGATGCCTCATTGAAGAAGTTTTACCGTCAATCTAAATACGCGTCTATTAACTATGTAGAACCAGCCCGTATTGGCTTTAATGTGATGATCGATGCGCTTGAGATACATCTACAAGCTGGCGGTTCACTGTTCGATATCAATGACCTTCCTGCAACTGGTGACACAGGCAGTTACGCTGCGACAGGATTCACTAAGCGCTCAAACTCATGGAATACCTATCTCAATCAAGCGGAGATTCTGTACAAACAGATGCGTCTTGACGGTGTGATTACCGAACATAAAAAACCAATATAACCATTGCGCCGTGAAGACTCATTCAAGCCTAGCGATAGTCTAAGGGATAGGGCTTCACGGCAATAAGCATTGATAAAAAATACAGTTAAGAGAAATGATGATGAAAAGCTACAAATTAACGCTAATCGCCAGTGCAATAATACTGTCACCACAATTGATGGCCGATGAATATCAGGTTTACGGTCGAATCGATTATTCAGTGACTAATTCTGACAGCGGCACAGCCACTCACGATGGTAAGAGTGGCACTATTTTAGAAAACAACTGGAGCAACATCGGCGTTAAAGGCAGCAGCGAACTGGCGACAGACCTGCAGCTGTTCTACCGAATAGAAGTTGGGGTTAATGGGGCGTCTGAAGGTAAAAGTAACAATCCTTTTTCTGCAAGACCTACCTACATTGGCCTTAAGCACACGACATTAGGCCAGTTAGCTGCGGGACGTATCGATCCTGTGTTTAAAATGGCGAAAGGCGGCGCTGATGCCATGGACATGTATTCGCTCAAGCATGACCGTCTGTTTACTGGTGATAAGCGCTGGGGCGACTCGTTAGAATATAAAACGGCTAAATGGAATAAGTTGCAACTGGGTGCCAGTTACATCATGGAAGACAACCATTACGCAGAAGAAGATCCACGCCGTGATAATGGCAATTATCAAGTTGCATTAACTTATGGTGATAAATTCTTTAAGAGCGGCAATGTGTACCTTGCAGGTGCTTATTCTGACGGTATCGAAGATGTAAAAGCCTTCCGTGCTGTGGCGCAGCTAAAAATTGATAACTTGATGTTAGGCACCATGTTCCAAAGCTCTGAGATGGTCAATCCAACTAAGGCTCACTGGGAGCAACGCGATGGTTCTGGTTTTATCGCCAGTGCTAAGTACAAAATTGATAACTTGATGCTTAAAGCGCAATATGGCCAAGACGATTCAGGTACCGGCCGTATCGCCAGCAAAGTCTACAATGCAATGGGCGAGAGTGCTCTTGCTGTTCCTGAAGTCACTACTTGGGCTGTCGGAGCTGAGTATCGCTTATCAAAATCAACGCTAGTACACACTGAATTAGGTCAATTTGATGTGAAGCAGTACAACGACTTTGATGACACCATCATCAGCTTAGGCATGCGCTACGACTTCTCAATCTAATTACTAATTAATACACAGCATACTATCCCAGCTTTTACTTGGGTTTAGAATACAGTGACTAACAAAATCCGCCTGATACCAATGAGCATCAGGCGGGTTTTTTGCTTTCTAACATCGTCTCTTTGCAAATCTAAACAAAGTCATTCACCACGGAGGGCCACGGATAAGTGCAACAGCAACAACCCAAAGCCTATCTTTTAAACCTCCAGCTTTTCCTCCGTGAACAACAACGTCCTTGTTTAAGAGCCAGTTCGGCTCCTGCCTCTCGCTCATTAACTTATGACTGAGCCATATTCGCCGTGTAGCGCAGCACAACAACCTCCGTGTTTAAGTGCCAGTTCTACTCTGCCAGACAGGAAGTCTCAATGTCGTGAAGGACAGGAGTCCGAGAATGACCCTGTTTCTCGTTCATTAGCTCATGGCTACGCCATATTCACCGTGGTGAGAAGCTCTTTGTTTTTTACAAGAAAGAATGGATCCCGGAACAAGCCCGGGATGACGGCAATAACAAATGACCCGTCTTGCTCTTGCCATTACTGTCAGCGCAGCGTTCCCGTAGCCGTAGGCTATTCAGTAGTCACTTGTGACGTTCGTCTCAGCTCTTCCTAGCAGCGAAGTTCCGACCTAGCAGGGCGAAGCCCGTCCTTCTCTGCTATTACCCGTACACCAGTAGCCACAGGCTATTCCGTCAGCGCAGCGTTCCGTAGTCGCTCGCGACGTCCTTCTCAGCCCTTAAAAGAATCAAATGCTATTGCTTCGTCTTTAACCCCATAAGCATTAAGCTGTTCGATGGTTGATGTCATCATGGCTGCTGGGCCACAAAGATAAAACTCGATGTCTGTTAAATCTGCTGCGTTATCTGTTATGCCACCGAACTCTGCCGCTAACCTGTCCTGAACATATCCTTGGGTCATTGTAGAGGGGACTAATTGCAGTGCATCGCTACTTGGTAACTGATTTGCCAGTTCACCTGTCGGCCTTGAAAGCACTGGATGGTAGAAAAAATTGTCATGTTTCGCTGCCAACGAAGTGAAGTGATCTTGGTAGATCAGATCGGCTTCGCTGCGCGCACCAAAGAAAAAGTGAATTGGGCGAGTTGTTTCAAACTTAAACAATTGCTCCTCGATTAACGATTTCAATGGTCCCATACCTGAGCCTGCACCTATCATCACCATGGCCTTATCGCTTAAAGGTTTTGCATGAAACTCCTCAAACGGACCAACCGCATCGATACTATCACCGGGTTGTAAGTTACAGATAAAATGGGAACCTACACCTGGATTAATAATATCGTCAGTCGTTGTCTTAGGTGCTTGATGTAACTTAATGGTGAAATGCAGCTCACTGTGATTGCCATCAAGTGGTAAATCACTATTTGCCAATGAATAGTTACGGCTGCAGGAATCATGCTGGTATTGAGTTTGATCTACGCTCTCCCAATGTTGACTCAGTGCCAGCGGAAGCGCCGTTGGCATTGTGTTGCCACTGGCTGCAGGGATAAAGAAACGCATAAAGGCGCCAGCTTTGAACGCTATTGGCTCACCTGAAGCTGTTTTGAATTTAAGCTCTTTTATAAAAGGACTAATAAACTCACTACTGGTTAACACGAGCTGATGTTTTTCCGCCTGAACTACATCAAGCAGACGTAAACTGTCGATTTCATCACTGTTATGCTGACAGGCCAATCGATAGCCTAGAGCCAACTCTTCAGGAGTGAATTGCTGATGATCAGCTGCAGTGATCTTAACGCTCGTGCTATTACTAGGAGTAAGAGTAAGCTTGAGTCTGCATCGACCACAAGTGCCACCGCCACCACAGCTTGAAGGCAGGGCTATATCATGGTGTATCAAACCATCTAACAAATTTTCATGAGCAGATAGGGAGATGTTGTGCAATGGCTCACCATTCAAATCCAACACTTGTACGGTCTTAGCTTTGCTATTTATGAACCGTTTGGGTAGCAGGTGTGACAACGAGTACTGGCCATTAAAACCAAGTTCTATGGTCCAGATAAAACCACTTAAGGCGAAGAAGAGGGTAAAGATGGCAAATACAATAATTTGAACGTTATTGAAGCTGCCTTCCTGGGTGTAATCCATAAAGTGAAGCATAAACGCGATATCAACAAAGCGCTTATCATCATTGCTGTGGGCTGCTAATCGTCCAGAGCCTGCATCGACATAAACGCTAGTATTAATCTCATCATCAAAATCCACTCGCCAAAGGGGATTTTTCTCTTTTAATCTGTCATCAAAAGGTGGGGATTGCTTGATGGCACTAACGATTTTTCCTGCTCCATTATAGGAAGCGATGGCTAATTGCTTTGCCATAACTTCATTAATAAAAACTTGTTGCCCCTTAATGGCATCGATTAGCGTGTATTGATTCTTAAAATAGGGATAAAGAGCCTTATCATGAGTAAGCAAATAGTATGGCTTTGACAGCAATGAGATTTGAGACAAGGTCACCGCAGGGTTGAAGTCTTGTAATACCTTTTTAGGTTCAATAAGTTGGCTTAGTTCTGCACTCGGTTCAACCACTCTTACGCGATATTCATTTCCCGAGGCTTCAACTGGATCCATCAGATTGAAATACAAGCCCGTTCCTAACCAAATTAACAGCTGTAAACCCACCAAGAGTGACAACCACTTATGTATCGTCTTAATTAGGGACATCAGTTGCTCTCCTTAATCAGAGAGGTATCTACTTGGAGTGGCTCTTTTTTAAAGATACGGTAATAGGTGAGGACTAAGCCCAAAATTGCGGCGATAAGAGCGAAAAGGACAACCCAAAACAATAGCCAGTTACTGGGGTCTTCATCTTCATAATCCATCACATGCAGACTGAACATCAAATCGAACGTACGCCAAAACTCATGTCGCTTAGTCACTAACAAGCCTGTTTGTGCCGAAATATAGAGTGAGGGACTGCCGAAATCATCAAAGTTTACTCGCCAAGCCGGCAGATATCGTCGGCTTAGTTCAAATGGGGGGTTGTCAGTGATAAGCTCAGCGGTAAGCACTTGACCACTACCCGTGTATTCATGTTTTGCCATCGCCGTTGCAGCGGCTTCATCTAACGGTGACAGTTGCTGGCCTGTATTAGCATCGACCATGAACTGAATGTCATCTTGTTTAAAGCGGTAGACTTCACGGTCAATGAACATGCCCAAAGTGAGGTGCTGCGCGTTTGGGTAGTCTTGTATTAATAAGTCTTGAGTTAACGAGCCTTCTGTTAACGAGTCTTGAGCTAAAGAGGTCAGGGGGTAGTGAATCTTATCTGGATTGATTTTGCTCTGATGATTCTGGATCAGACTGTCGCCATGAATATAGTCGATATCGAAAATCACCATATACACGCCAGACACTGTCCAGATGACAAACTGAATACCTAAAAACAACATCAGGTACCGGTGATATTTACGACTTATTTTTAATAAGTTCATTATTATTTTCCTGTGAAAAATTTAGCTTTAAACTTTATAATTCTAAATGTGTTACTTACTATCTGTGTACAAATGCTACTAACATCCTCGAAATTGGCTTTGTATTATTAATTATTTGCTATCAAATTTTTTGACTCTAAACTCAAGTTTTAGTCGGAATGACGAGTAACATTTTTCTCATGGTCTAATCAATATCAGTCACTCTGAGCTAAATGAGAAGCACTTAATCAAGTTAAAACGACTCATTGTCGTGCACAAGAAAGACTAAAACGGTTGAGCAGCAATGGTCTGATATCCATCGTATTAAATTACAGAAGGAAATACTAAATAAACAGGCAGTAATGCATCAGAAAAATGTAACAAATTTATGGGTATATTGAAATAAGCGTAAATTTATCAGTAGTCGGATTGACTCAATGAATGGATCCCGGAACAAGTCCGGGATGACGGCAATGACAGATGACCCGTCTTGAAATTGCTCTTGCTCTTGCTGTAAGCGCAGCGTTCCCGTAGCCACAGGCTATTCTGTGAGCAACGCATTCAGTAGTCACTTGTGACGTTTGCCTCAGCTTTTCCTAGCAGCGAAGCGCCCTAGAAGTGAGCCTGCGAACGCTCTCGCAGGCACGAAGTGCCGTCCCCGCAGGGCGAAGCCCGCTCTTCTCAGCTCTTAATCTTCTCAGCCTTTAAAATTCTTCTTAATCGTTCGCCAGCAGTCTGTATAGTTTGTCTGCCTCTCTTTACCCTCTAATGCGTATTTAGTGGGTGCGAAAATGTAGCGTGACTCGAACATAAAGGCGAGGGTGTTTTCATAACGCTGGGGAGTAAGCTCGGCATTGGATGCCTTCTCAAACACATCAGCTTCTGGACCATGTGGCGACATACAGTTGTGCAGGCTAGAACCGCCGGGGACAAATCCTTTCTCTTTAGCATCGTATACTCCTTCAATGAGCCCCATAAATTCACTCATCATGTTGCGATGGTAGTAAGGAGGTCTGAAGGTGTTCTCTGCCACCATCCAACGAGGTGGGAAGATAGCAAAATCCAAGTTAGCTACACCAGGTGTGCCTGAGGGAGAGGTAAGTACGGTAAAGATTGAAGGATCGGGATGATCGAAACTGACAGTATTGATCACATTAAAACGTGCTAAATCATATTTGTACGGTGCACTGTTACCTGTCCAGGCGACCACATCTAATGGCGAGTGCCCAATGACGCAACGGAACATGTTGCCATTGAACTTGGCGATCAATTCAAAATTACCCTCAATGTCTTCATAACTCGCAACGGGATACTGAAAATCACGATCGTTAGCAAAACCATTGGCACCAATAGGCCCGCGTTCAGCCAATACATAGGGGTGGCCGTAATTTTCACAGATATAACCGCGAGCTTCAGCTGTGATCAACTCTACCGAAAACTTAATACCACGCGGAATAACAGCAATTTCACCGGGCTTAATCGCTAACTTGCCACATTCTGTATTTAACAGAATTTCACCTAGCTCTGCCACGAACAACATCTCGCCGTCGGCATTGTAAAAATAACGATCTTTCATTGAGCTGTTGATCGCATAAATATGTACACCAACACCCGTTTGACTGCTTGCGCTACCATTTGCAGCCATCGTCACTAAGCCATCGACGAAATCGGTCTTCTCTGAGGGTAAATCCACAGGATCCCAGCGGAACATATTTGGTGGGGTAATGGCTTCTGTGATTGGGGCTGTACGAATAAGGCCATTATCTATGGCTTCATAATCACCTTGAACCACTGACGGACGGATACGATAGAACCAGTTTCGACGATTATCGCTACGAGGCGCGGTAAAAGCGGTGACATTGAACTGCTCGGCATACAGGCCGTAATTAACTTTTTGTGGGCTAAATTGGCCAATAGGTAATGCTCCCACGAGTGCTTCAGTCTCAAACTCGTTACCAAAGCCGTTCATATATTGCAGTTCTACGGTCATATTCTCTTGTCCTTAATCTGACTATCTTATCTGTTCAATAAATATCGCTACTAATAAAACTACTCTCAACTGAGACTAGTTTCAAGGTTTCGCCATTTTCAGAGGCCAGTTTGGGCGTTAAATTAAGTCAACTTTCATGCAAAGCTGTAAATCATTTGATACAAACCTAGGTATAGACTACTCAACAGCGGGCAGAAACTCTGCTTGCAATAATCTACTCTCATGTGAGAATGCTAATACTCATCAGAGTCACTATGTGAGTAGAGGCTGAAGCGTAAAATCAACAAAACACAACAGAGATTAGAGAAGAAAAGATGGCCGACACTTATCAAACATCGAACAATACGCAATCGAGACTCTCGTTACAGCAGTTCCTTCCTTATCGATTAGTGAACTTGGCGCAAAGTGTCAGCATCAATTTTGCAGAGGTCTACCAAGCAGAGTTTGAACTGACAATTCCGGAGTGGCGCATTTTAGTTAACCTCGCTGAGCATGTTGTCCCAGAGGAAAGTGCTACAAGCGTAATGGGGATAAGCGCTAAAGAGTTAACCGTGTTGGCATCCATGGACAAGTCCACAGTCTCACGCGCTGTAAAGCTCATGCTAGATAAAGGCTATTTGGCTAAACATCTTGATGAACTCGATAAACGCGCCTCCTTGTTAACACTCACCGAAACCGGCAAACAGCTTTACCACACCATCGCACCCAAAGCACTTGAGTGGGAAGCAAAGCTGTTAGAAGTGTTAAGTGAAGAAGAGTACCAAATGCTAATGCAGATTTTAGATAAGCTGGACAGCAAACTCGCCTAACCAAAGAATATGTAGTGAGGATGCTTGGAGTTTTTAATCTAGAGCAAGACAAAGCTATCCACCACGGAGAAAGACAGAACTCCAAGCTTTCAAACCTCCATCTCTTCTCCGTGAACTCTGTGCAGCGAAGCGGCTCCGTGGTGAGACAGATCTTTTGCCTTAACATTCAATACCAACAAAGCTATCCACCACAGAAGACATTAAGGCCACAGTAAAAGCCAAAATATAGAGCAAAGAATGGATCCCGGAACAAGTCCGGGATGACGGCAATGACAAATGACCCGTTTTACTCTTGTTCTTGCGATTACCGTAAGCGCAGCGTTCTGTAGTCGCTCGCGACGTTCATCTAAACTGCCAATTGCAACGAGTCTGCTCTTCACTACACTTCTGTACTTAAAACACTAAAACAAAGCCATCCACCACTAAGTAAATCAAAAGATATTATCTTCCTCCAGCCCTTCTCCGTGGTGAGAACTTCTGCACTCATTTGCTCAAAACCCACAGTTCTTAACCGATAACTTATAACCCTATGGTTGTGAATAGAGAACACTCTTGTTAAGCCACAAATTCGCTGGGCCATTTATTGCTCGTCGGGCAACTTATTGCTCAATTCTGGGCCATATCTTGCCCAGCATTATCGCTGACAACTCTGAACATCTGATAAACGCTGAAGAAGCCGCATTGGTGCGATTTTTGCTTTGTGCCGAAGGTTCTAAAAAAAATACGTTCTCAATAATGCCGTAACAGGAAGTCACGCAGTATGTCGATACGTCTAGCCTCAGTTGATTCATTAATGCTTCAGGATGCCATACTCATTGAGTCTGACTTATCGCAGCTTAGTGACAGTGAATGGGAAACCATTACACCAACAGGCCGAAGTAAGGAAAGAATTAAAAGTGAGCTAGAACAAGGAACTTATGTCGTTCTTCGAGATAATCCGCGCACGCCTGCTTTTACCATGGAAAAAGGGGCGCCTCTCGCCAGTTCAGCGTTTGCCAGTGGGATAAGTGTTCAAACCCTGTCACAACTAACCAGCCGTTTTGAATCTGCAGGTGGGGCCATTGCCAGTAACAATAATGGTAATCTCGCTCCAGCGCCGCCGCTTAATTACATTGCAGACACATCTCAAGTAAAAGTCGCTAAAGAGGAACCTAAAGCCGCACTCATCAGTGATAACTTTGGTAAACCACCGCCTAAACTTGAGCTTCAGCTTTGTTACGATGATAGCGAAAAGACTTATGCCAGTGATGTGCCCTATAGCGTCATTTTCAGTGATCCTGGAAAAACGGTCATTAAAGGTGTGCTTAATGATAAAGGCTGGGGCGTGGTCGAAGGGGGCCCCAACTACTCCGCTCAAGTTATATTCGGTGATGAGGCTGAAAAAGCCGCCGCTGAATTGGCGATAGAAGCGCAATATCAACAGCTTGACCAAGCGCTCAATGACACAGCTAAACAAGTCGCTCAGCATGCCATTGTCGCCAAAAATAAAGCAAAGCAGTCAAAGCGCATTGAAGTGACTGCATCCTTTGAAGCCGCAGTTAATAACAAGATTGCAGAGTTAAATGTCCAAAGTGAAGCGTTCGATAATCGTTCCTATCTGTCACAGGTATGGGGAATCGCTAAGGCAACAAAAGAGGGCGCTTCAAACGGGTTTACTGAATATCTCCCTGACTTAGGTGATTTTGGTGAATTGATGGATGCCGCAGATATAGACATCACCATGCTGATAGAAGCCATCAGTACCGGCAATATCAACGCCTTAGAAGCAAAGTTACAACAATGGAAAACTAGAGGTGGAGAGGGTTATACACAAGCCCGTAAAACCATGGAAACACTCATACTTCTCTTGAGTGATCCTACTAGCCGTGAAATGTTAGCCAGTGTGCCAAAACGTATTTTAGCAGCACTTCCTGATGACCAAATGGCAGAGATCCTTGCTTATCAAACCACACAAATGGGCATGGACACCACAGTTGTTGCGGGCGGCACCGCTATCGGTACTTTAGCCGGGGGCGTCGGTGGCCCTGTCGCTGCGGGAATACTCTTTACAGCCACCACAACCCGTAAAAGCGGTAAAGTGCTGGAAGGCACGATTAAAATCGTCACTGATATTTCTAAATCGCTAAAAACAATTAATAATCAGCATGACATTAGGCCTTATAAGAAAGAGAATGAGCTGTCACTGAGCAAAGGACAACCAACGAAGAAAGATAAGGATGATGACCAGAAGGTTAAACCTATCATTGCCCCCAGACATGAAGTTTCTTGCTTCAAAAAGAACGCGAAAGGTGATACTAAAGAGTACGATAGACAGTTAAAAGGTCAACAAGATGGCCTAAATGATATGACCGTTCAACAGTACCTAGATAATCGAGAAGCATATGATGCTATAGGTCGCAAAGGGACTGGTGCTGCTCAAGCAAAGGCAAGGAAGATCTTTCAGAAAGATTTAACAGAAAAATACCGGAAAAAACTTATAGAAAGTGGTGACTATTTTGGTGAAGAAGCAGTTACTAAGGCAGAAGAACTCGCCCTTAGCAATATGAAGACACTTAATGCTTTACATAATCCGGATATGGTTGCTGGAGGCTTTGATGGGAAAAATGAGAAAGTAAGTGGCATTTTGCTTGATCTCGGTGACGCAAGCGTCAATAAATCAATAGGCTCTCAATGGAAAACAAAAGGTGGTGAGGCATCCAGTAGGGTAGATTTGATGGACGTTCAAGCGAGAAAAGCACGGGCAGAATATGGACCAGATACCAAGATGAATATCGATTTACATCGATGTAAATAAAAGGTTTGAGTAAATGAATAAGTTTTTTGATAATTTTTATAATTTCGCAGGTTTCGGCCCTGTAATTAAATCTACAGAACCAAAAATTGAAACACTTAAGCAGTTTGAAGATAGATTGCCTGCACGGTTATTAGAATACTGGCAGGAATATGGTTTTTGCGGCTGGGGTGAAGGTATCTTCTGGACAGTGAATCCTGATGACTATAAAGATATTTTAGCGCAGTGGTTGTCTGGCACTTCATTTGAGCAAAGAGAAATAGATGGAGTTGATCAGTATTATGTCATAGGCCGTAGTGCATTTGGTCGGCTTTTTATTTGGGGAAAAATGTCTGGGCAGAGCATAAAAATCGATACAAATTATGGAATGCTCCTCCCTGCAGATGAGACAAAAGAGCTAAATGAGAGAGGGCAAGAAAGGACTATTGACTTATTCTTTGCTGTTAAGACAAAAAATGACATGGAAGAAGAAGATCTCGATGAAAAGCCGCTTTTCCAACGTGCGATGGCTAAATTGGGTCCTCTTGAGCCTGACGAGATGTATGGCTTTGTTCCAGCACTTGCAATCGGTGGTGCTCCCAAGCTTGAAAATCTTCAGAAAGTGAAAGTAATTGAACACCTCACATTCCTTGCAGACTTAGGCGAAAAGACTGTGATGGCTGACATAGTCGCCATGTCCAACGCACTGCATAAATAGCTAAGAGCAGGATTAAATATGCACTGGATTATGGCCAATGAAAGAAGTAGTGAGAATGAGCTATCTATTGATGATACACCATATTTAATCAAAACTAATGATTGGGAATTTGATTCAGGCCTTTATGTTAAAACTGAAGTTCCGTTAATAACTTATAGCTATACATTGGAGCCTGAACAGTTTATCACTGATTATATCGTTGTCTATGGATTCAAAGGGTTACTTTTTAGTGAAAAACTATTATCAGTTTTCGAAATGTTAAAGGTGAAGAATATTCAATATTCCCGTGTAGAATTGATTAATAGCGATACCAAGCAAATAAACGAGTACTGTTTAGTGAATGTAGTTGGCCGGTTTAATATTATTGACTACGAAACTTCAGAAGTAGAATTAGATGATGACGGTGACATTCAGTTTATAGATTCACTAGCTTTTATCGATACGAGTAAAATGACTCTTCCGCCTATCTTCAGACTGTCTAGCTTTTTACCCTTAGTTATCGTAAGTAATGAGATAAAACAATCTCTTGAAGATCATGGTATTACTGGCTTAAAGTTCTATAAACCTGAAGATTTCTATCTGTAGATAACATGAATAAATTTTTTGATAATTTCTATAATTTTAAGGGTTTTGGCCCCGAGACAAAATCTGTACAACTAACGGCTGAAGAGCTTAAGTTGTTTGAAGATAAATTACCTGCCCGCCTATTAGAATATTGGCAGAAATATGGTTTTTGCGGTTGGGGGGAGGGGCGCTTTTGGACTGTTAATCCTGATGACTATAAAGATATTTTAGTGCAGTGGTTGTCAGGTACTTTATTTGAACAAAGAGAGTTAGACGGAATTGATAAGTATTATGTCATAGGGCGTAGTGCTTTTGGTCGTCTCTTTATTTGGGGGGATATTTCAGGTCAAAGTATTAAAATAAATCCTAATTATGGGATGATACTTCCTGCTGACGATACTGAAAACTTGAAAATAAGAGGTGCTGATCGCAGCATAGATCTATTTTATGCAACTAATTCTAAAGATTATATGGAAGAGCAAGATCTCGATGAAAAGCCGCTTTTCGAACGTGCTATGGCCAAGCTTGGTCCTCTTGAAGCTGATGAGATGTATGGCTTTGTTCCAGCACTTGCAATTGGTGGGACTCCCAAGCTTGAAAATCTTCAGAAAGTGAAAGTAATTGAACACCTCACATTCCTTGCAGACTTAGGCGAAAAGACTGTGATGGCTGACATAGTCGCCATGTCCAACGCACTTCATAAATAACTTATTTTCATCTAGTCAATTTTAGCCATTCTAGAAAGCAAAAAGTTGTGAATAGGGGGTAAGTGTTACCTCCAACTCTTCTCCGTGAACAACAACGTCCTTGTTTAAGTGCCAGTTCAACTCTACCAGACAGGAAGTCTCAATGTAGTGAAGGACAGGAGTCCGAGAACGACCCTGTTTCTCGTTCATTAGCTGATGGTTACACCATATTCACCGTGTAGCGAAGCGGCTCCGTGGTGAGACAGATCTTTTTCCTTTATATACAACCAAAACAAAGCTATCCACCACAGAAGACATTAAGGCCACAGTAAAATCCAAAATATAGAACAAAGAATGGATCCCGGAACAAGCCCGGGATGACAGCAGTGGCAAATGATAAGTCTTGTTCTTGCTTCTACTGTAAGCACAGCGTTCCCGTAGCCTTAGGCTATTCCGTGAGCAACGCGTTCAGTAGTCACTTGTGACGTTCATCTCATCTTTTAACCTAGCAGCGAAGCGCCCTAGAAGTGAGCTTGCGAACGCCCTCGCAGGCACGAAGTGCCGTCCTAGCAGGGCGAAGCCCGCTCTTCTCAGCTCTTCACCTCGCAGGGCAAAGCCCGTCCTAGACTCTTCTCAGACACAAAGCATTATGATAAATTATCGCAATCCAAACTTGCTGTTTTATAAGCCTTTTATAACAGCATTGACTACTATTAGTGTTATTGACTAAAAGCAGTGGCATTCGCTACAGGAGAACGATGTCTCACAATTTTTATAATGACAATGCAGATCTGTTAGCGCGGCAATATCTGTCGACCTCTTTCGAGCAAGTGCATGCTTCATGGTTGTCTCACCTTAATGACATTTTCGACAACCACGGCTCTGGCCTATCAATACTGGATGTGGGGGCGGGTGTTGGACGTGATGCGAAATACCTAGCAGAGCGAACAGGATCTTCAACATCTACGACACCGCAAACAGTTGATGTGGTTGCCGTAGAACCAGCGCATATCCTGTCGGAATTAGGTAAAAACTACACTCAGGGATTGAGCGTGACTTGGATTAATGACAGCTTGCCATGTCTACATCGCTTGGCCATCTATCAAAACGGTTTCAACCTTATTTTACTCAGTGCTGTCTGGATGCATATTCCACAAAATGAACGTGCCACAGCGCTGCAAACACTCGAACACCTGCTGGCTCCACACGGCAAATTGATCATCTCACTGCGTCACGGGCCAAATAGCGATATTCGAGTGCTGCATCCAGTCAGCATCGAAGAACTACAAGCCATGGCAGGGGATGCACATTTAACCATGGTCGATGCGACCGACAGAGAAACCGACAAACTCGGTCGCACCCAAATCTTTTGGGAAACTGTAGTGTTACAACGTGAAAGGGATACAAGATGAAAGAGACACAACATGAACATGATTCTGAAATGATAGCTCCAAAGAGAAGTGACAAGACCTAATGAATTCTGATCTATTTTCCCAAGTTAATGCCACCAAACAAGTCCAGTTTATCGCCTACTTGCAACGATTATTGGTGGAGGGGGATTTTGTTGCGACCTATAAGTTTGCATTGCTGCATGCACTCGCTGATATCTGTATCGAACGACCAATTAATAGCGCACTAGGTTTTGATTTTGCTGAAAGTTCAACAGAGAATGTCATCACCATCGATGAGCTGGTGGAGAAGTTTATTGAACTCTACTGGCAACATTCATTGCCCTATACAGGCTTGGCAGGTAGAGCTGATGAAAGCGACTCGTCATTTATCTTGCTGCAAAGCTCAGGCAACCAATCTGCACTCATTAGAAATCTAACGGAATACCGAAATCAAGGTGTTAGAACCTTAAGTCAATTAAAACGACATCCTGACTGGCGTAAGTTGGTGAGTAAAACACGCACTACGTTTAAAGATGGTCCACTATGGCGCTTGCAGTTATTAGCAGGCGGTGAAGAGTGTTTTTACTACCCGCATGACAAGTCAAAAAATCATATTGTACTCAATGCAGGTATCGCGTTCTGTTTTCGCCGCTTTCACGATCTAGTGGTGTCACTTGCACGATCTCACTGGACGCAAAAGGTGTGCGACTTTCCGCGAAACCATGCCGTGATCGGCGGGCAGGGTAACTTGTCAGAATTTCTCTTTGGCAGCGACAGAAACTCCATCATCAAAGCAAGACCAGTATTGTTTGATATTCAAAAAGGCCAATGCTTCTACTGCAATAAACCGTTTAAAGGTGAGGGCGATTATAAAGCCGTGGTAGATCACTTCATCCCTTGGACTCGATATCCTAACGATCACGGCCATAATTTCGTCCTAGCACACAGCAAATGTAATAACGCCAAGCGTGATCATCTCGCTGCTGAGCAGCATAAAAATCGCTGGTTTGAGCAAAATATCATTAACAACGGACATTTGATCACCACCGAACTTGCCAACTACTTTGTTTGTGAATCCGGTCGCTCAGAAGCTATCACAACCTGGGCCTATCAACTGGCCACCCAGAATCGTTCACCACTTTGGTTACAGGCAAAGCGTTTTGAAATCTTGCTTGAAAAGGATAAAGACCAATCCAGTTTACGTGAGTTGTTTTGAATCAAGACTGGTTAAGCAATTAACCTAGTACAAGATAAAAATTTCCACCACGGAGAACACGGAGAAAGACAAGAATTCCAAGCTTTCAAACCTCCAGCTTTTCCTCCGTGAACTCTGTGTAGCGCAGCCTCCGTGGTGAGAATATCTCTTGCCTACAGTCTCTTTACCCTATAAACAATGGATCCCGTAACAAGACCGGGATGACGGCTAAAAAGCATGTTTGATCTCAGTTTTCAGTGTTGTTCTAGCTCTTAACCTAGAACCTAGCAGTGAGCTTGCGAACGCTCTCGCAGGCGCGTAGTGCCGTCCTAGCAAGCCCTAACCGCACTCCAGTAGCCACAGGCTATTCTGTGAGCAACGCGTTCTGTAGTCAGATGTGACGTTCGTCTCAGCTCTCGCTTTCAAGATCAAACTTCTGCTTCGTAATGCTTTTTACTCATATTTTTTAGCGCTGATTTATGGCAAAATCTACCTAATTGAATAGCTGTTTCCAAGCTCTAAAGCAATGTTTAGCTGAACCTTGTAAAGGAATACTCAAATGCTTAGCCAACTGCCAAGTTATCAAGCGCTTATGAAGCCTGTGCTCATTGCGTTGAAAGGTGGAGAATTACTCAATATTCCACAGATTTATGATCGAGTGGTTAATGAGCTTAATCTTACTGATGATCTCGTCAACTTTCGTATCCCAAGTGGCAAGGCGACCTATATACGCAGCCGTATTGGTTGGTCTAAAACCTACCTAGTCAAAGCAAAGTTGATTGAACAACCTAAACGTGGTCACTGCATCATTACCCCGCGAGGCTTAGAGGCTTTAGCGAGCAATCAAGAGATTAATAATCAGTATTTAAATCAGTTCAGTGAATTCATCAATTTCAAAATGAATTTAGACGATTCTCAAACAAAAATAATTCACCACACCTCTACTGCTGATCACTACGGTGTTAATGAACCTCAAGCACTCTATTTGAAACAAAGCTCTTTTCTTAATGATGCTGATGAAGTGCCTCCGCTTGAACAGATAGAAAATGCCTTTAACTCATTAAACAATGAACTTGCCGATGAGATTTTAGCGTCAATTCTTTCCGCATCTCCTAAGTTCTTTGAACAACTTGTTGTCGACCTTATGGTCGCCATGGGGTACGGCGGTAATCGCAAAGATGCTGGGCAGGCAACACAATATTCAAATGATGGCGGTATCGACGGCATCATCAAGGAAGACAAACTCGGTCTTGAGATGATCTACCTGCAAGCCAAGCGTTATCAAGCATCCAATACTGTGGGAAGACCTGACATTCAAGCCTTTGCAGGTGCGCTCGATATGCACCGCGCAAAGAAGGGCGTGTTTATTACCACGTCACGTTTTAGCAAAGAAGCACAAGATTTTGTGTCATTGATTGAGAAGAAGATCGTCCTCATTGATGGCAAACAACTCACCAATTTGATGTTAGAACATGGTGTAGGTGTCGCGGTGAAAGAAGTTTATACCGTGAAGGCTATCGACACTGATTATTTTCTGGAAGATTAATTCAATTTTAAATGGATTAGATTGTTTATGAGCATCAATAAAGCAAAGCTGACTGAAACCGATATCATTACTAAATTCATCATGCCAGCGATTAAAGACGCGGGTTGGGATGATATGACGCAAATTCGACAAGAGGTGAAACTGCGTGACGGTAAGGTGATTGTGCGTGGCCAATTAGGTGTGCGTAAAACCGTAAAGTCTGCTGATATAGTGCTTTATCATAAACCTAGCATGCCGCTTGCGGTCATTGAGGCTAAAACCAATAAGCATGAAGTGGGTAAGGGCATGCAACAAGCGCTGGATTATGCTCATCTGCTTGAAGTTCCTTTTATCTTTGCCTCGAATGGCGATGGTTTCATCTTTCATGATAAAACCAAGCTGGGAACCTCCGAAGAAAATCAGCTTGAATCAGAGATCCCTTTAGAAGGCTTCCCATCACCACAAGAGCTTTGGGCTAAATATTGCGCTTGGAAAGGTTACACTGAATCTCAACTGCCCATAATCAACCAAGAATATCATGATGATGGCAGCGGTAAGCATCCTCGTTATTATCAACTGCAAGCCATCAATAAAACTGTTGAAGCCATCTCATCAGGAAAAGATCGCGTCCTACTGGTGATGGCAACAGGTACAGGAAAAACCTACACGGCGTTTCAGATCATCTGGCGATTATGGAAGTCTCGCGCAAAAAAGCGCATTTTATTCCTAGCCGACCGGAACATCTTGGTCGATCAAACTCGCATTAACGATTTTCAACCCTTTGGTCCATCAATGACTAAGGTCACAGGTAGAACCGTCGACCCTGCATATGAGATCCATTTGGCCCTCTATCAAGCATTAACGGGCCCAGAAGAGAGTCAAAAAGCATTTAAGCAAGTCGATCCAGACTTCTTTGATCTCATCATTATTGACGAGTGCCACCGCGGAAGTGCAAGCGAAGATAGCGCCTGGCGTGAGATTCTTGAATATTTCAGCAGTGCAGCACAGGTGGGCCTAACCGCGACACCTAAAGAGACAGATGAAGTCTCAAACTCTGATTATTTTGGCGAACCTGCTTATACCTACTCCTTAAAAGAGGGGATTGAGGACGGTTTCTTAGCCCCCTACAAAGTAGTTCGTGTTGATATAGACGTTGATCTACAAGGTTGGCGCCCAACCAAAGGCCAAGTTGATAACAATGGCGAAATGATTGAAGACCGTATTTACAACCAAAAAGACTTTGATCGCCTGATGGTGATTGATGAGCGCACCCAACTGGTTGCTGAAACAATCACTAATTACCTAAAACGTACCGAACCGATGGCTAAAACCATTGTCTTCTGTAACGACATCGATCACGCCGATCGTATGCGCCGTGCCATTGCCAACCTTAATCCTGAGCAAATGGCTAAAAACGAAAAGTACGTGATGAAAATCACCGGTGATGACGAACTCGGTAAAGCCCAGCTCGATAACTTCATTAACCCTAAAAAAGCCTATCCCGTTATTGCCACCACCTCAGAGCTAATGAGCACAGGTGTAGATGCTAAAACCTGTAAACTGGTGGTGCTAGATCAGAACATTCAGTCCATGACCAAGTTTAAACAGATCATTGGTCGTGGCACGCGAATCGATGACAAATATGGCAAGCTCTGGTTTACCATTCTTGATTTCAAAAAGGCCACCGAACTGTTCGCCGATGAACGCTTTGATGGTACACCAGAGAAAATAATCAAAGTCACCCCAACCGATATTGGAGATGACAGTACAGATATCGACTCTCCTGACGATGAAGGTGAACTATCGGCAGGTAATGATGACTCAGGTGAAGAGCATGAGATCATTGATGGTAGCAATAATAGCAGTCAAGATGGCACGAGTAACAACTCACAAGGTGACGGCAGTTCAGAGGGCGCATGGCAGGAAGAGGACACTCGCAAGATAAACAAATATCGAGTCTCAGGTGTGAGCGTCAATAAAGTTGCCGAGCGTGTGCAGTATTACGACAGTGATGGCAAACTGGTGACTGAATCCTTTAAAGATTACACCCGCAAAACCATAGCCAAGCAGTTTAGCTCTCTTGATGAATTTGTTAAGCGCTGGAACGAGTCAGATCGTAAGCAAGCCGTCATTGATGAGCTAGCTCAAGAGGGCATTATCTGGCAAGCATTAGAGGAAGAAGTGGGTAAAGAGATGGATCCTTTTGATATGATCTGTCATGTGGTTTACGACCAACCACCACTAACGCGTAAAGAACGTGCAAATAACGTTAAAAAGCGTAATTACTTCACCAAATACTCTGACACAGCCCAAGCAGTATTACAGAATTTACTGTTAAAATACGCCGATGTTGGCGTGCAAGAAATTGAATCAATGCAGGTGCTCAAAGTACAACCATTTAACGAGATTGGCAGTCTAAGCGAGATCGTTAAAAAAGGCTTTGGTGGTAAAAAAGAGTATGAGCAAGCCATTAGTGAATTAGAGGCCGAGATTTATCAAATTCACCAGCAATCAGCTTAACAATCGCGCCGCGTAAAGCATGCAATAAAACCGTTATTTCACAGGTTTGATTAATCACTTAATCGAGCCTGTTTTCAAATTAAAGAGAATAGTATGTCTATCAGTTCAGCAGTTAAATCCATCCAAGATATTATGCGTAAAGATGCCGGTGTTGACGGGGATGCCCAGCGTCTAGGGCAAATGTCTTGGTTACTCTTCCTTAAAGTGTTCGATGCCCAAGAGGAACAGTTAGAGCTTGAACTGGACGATTACCGTGAGCCAATTCCAGAGCAGTTCTTATGGCGCAACTGGGCTGCTGATAATCAAGGCATCACAGGTGAAGAGTTACTGGATTTTGTTAACTTTGATCTTTTCCCCAATTTAAAGGAATTATTGGCGCCGATAGATAAAAACCCACGCGGCTATGTGGTTAAAGCAGCATTTTCAGATGCCTTTAATTACATGAAAAACGGCACGCTACTGCGCCAGGTGATCAACAAGCTCAATGAAATCGACTTTACCGACTCAAAAGAGCGTCATTTGTTTGGTGATCTCTACGAGCAAATCTTAAAAGACTTACAAAGCGCAGGTAATGCGGGTGAGTTCTATACCCCACGCGCCATCACTAAGTTCATTGTCGCGGTAACAGACCCTAAGCTGGGTGAGTCCATCATGGATCCTGCTTGTGGAACGGGCGGCTTTCTAGCGTGTGCGTTCGACCACGTAAAAGCTAACTACGTTAAATCGGGCGAAGACCACCAAACCCTGCAACAGCAAATATTTGGTGTTGAGAAAAAGCAGCTACCGCACCTCTTGTGTACCACCAACATGATGTTGCACGGCATTGAGGTGCCAGTTCAAATTAAGCACGGCAATACGCTTAACAAACCGCTTTCAAGTTGGGATGATCAAGTAGATGTCATCATCACCAACCCGCCATTTGGTGGCACCGAAGAAGACGGCATTGAAAAGAACTTCCCAAGCGAGTTCCAAACCCGTGAAACTGCCGATCTATTCCTGCAGTTAATCATCGAACTTTTAGCGGAGCCTTCAGCTGGTAAAGAGGGAGGCCGCGCAGCCGTGGTATTGCCAGATGGCACCTTGTTTGGTGAAGGCGTTAAAACCAAAATCAAAAAACTGCTGACTGAAGAATGTAATCTGCACACCATAGTGCGTTTACCAAACGGTGTGTTTAACCCATACACGGGCATTAAAACCAACATTCTGTTCTTCACCAAAGGAGACGGCACTAAATCAACAGCGACAAAAGATGTCTGGTTCTATGAGCACCCATATCCTGCTGGGGTGAAGAACTACAACAAAACCAAGCCAATGAAGTTTGAAGAGTTTGAAACTGAGCTGAGCTGGTGGGGCAATGAGTCCGACGGTTTTGCAACTCGTGTTGAAACCGAACAAGCTTGGAAAGTCTCTATTGATGAGATTATCAAACGTAACTTTAATCTCGACATTAAAAACCCACATGTGGGCGAGGTGATAAGTCACGATCCGCAAGAACTGTTAAGTGATTACGCCAAGCAGCAAGCCAATATTCAAGTCCTGCGTGATCAACTTAAAGGCATTCTAGCGGCTGCGCTTGCACCTACAACTTCTGCTGTCGAAAGCGGAGAAGATAAGTAATGGCTGAGACCTTAATAACAGACCATATCGACATTTGGACTTCAGCTATCAAGCAAAAGTCATCACAAGGCCGTGGTTCATCAAAGAAGTTCTCATTGCATGGCATTAAAAAGCTACGCGAGCTTATCTTAGAACTCGCCGTGCGCGGTAAGTTAGTACCGCAGGCCAGCTTTGATGAGATAAATAGTGCTAACTATGAGCCAGCCTCGGTATTGCTAGCGCGTATTGCCGCTGAAAAAGCGCAGTTAGTGAAAGACAAGAAGATTAAAAAGCCTAAAGTCTTGCCTGAAATTAGCGAGGATGAAAAGCCGTTTGAGCTTCCGAAAGGTTGGGAATGGACGCGTTTCGAAAGTTTGCCTCTAAGCTATAGCGTGGGTTTAGATAGAGGTAAAAACCTACAGGGTACAGACAAGAAGTATCGTTATTTTAAAATGAATAACATTTCAAATGGCGGTGGTATTGACCTATCAGCTCTTGTTTATGTTGATGCAGACGATGTCGAAGTTGAACAGTATAAGCTGAAAAACAATGATTTTTTGTTTAACACCAGAAACAGCAAAGAATTAGTTGGTAAAACTTGTGTGTATTCCGAAGTGTTCGCAGAACCTATGTTATATAACAATAATATTTTAAGGGCTTCTTTTACTGAGAAAAGCTTATCATTTATGCTCGATATATGGATGAGAAGCCCAACAGGTAAAGCCGTTCTTGAAATAATCAAATCAGGGACAACAAATGTTTGGGCTATATATCAAGGTAAGCTAGCACTTATACTGTGCGCTATTCCCCCTCTCGAAGAACAACACCGAATAGTCGCTAAAGTCGATGAGTTGATGAGCTTGTGTGATTCCCTAGAAGCGCAAACAGAAACTAGCTTAGTTGCACACCAAACCTTAGTTGAAGTGCTGCTTAACAGCTTGATTGCAGATACTTCGGTCATTGCCACCATAGATGGTGGCAATGTCACTGAGAGTAAAAACTTTAGTGCAGGAGCTATATTTGAACAAAACTGGCAATCGATCAGCGAGCACTTCGACACGCTATTCACTACCAGCGCCAGTATCGACACGCTAAAGCAAACCATCCTGCAACTCGCTGTCATGGGCAAGCTGGTACCCCAAAATGCTAGCGATGAGCCAGCCGCCAAGCTACTAGAGCGTATCGCCGCAGAAAAAGCCCAATTAATAGCTGATAAGAAAATCAAAAAGCAGAAACCTCTTCCCGCCATCACCGACAAAGAAAAACACTTTGAACTGCCGAATAATTGGGAATGGTGTAATTTAGAGGGTACTGCTTTAACTTCTGAGGCAGGTTGGAGTCCAAGTTGTTTGCCTACAGCTAGAGAAAATAATAAATGGGGAGTTTTGAAGGTTAGTGCAGTGACATGGGGAGTTTTTAATCCAAATGAAAACAAAGAATTACCAAGTAGCTTAGAGCCTCGGCCTCAATACGAGATTCAGGCGGGGGATTTTTTAATATCTCGTGCTAATACAGCTGAGCTAGTAGCAAGGGCTGTCATTGTCCCTCTAGATGCTCCTAAAAAATTAATGATGAGTGATAAAATTATTCGTTTTGTTTTATCACCTAGGGTTAAAGGTTCTTTTATAAGCTTGGTTAACAACAGTAGATTGTCCAGGGCCTATTATGCCGAGGTAGCTGGCGGTACAAGTAGCTCAATGAAGAATGTTTCAAGAGAACAAATAAGAAGCTTAGTTGTTGCTTTACCTCCACTAGCCGAGCAACATCGCATCGTCGCTAAAGTCGATGAGCTAATGGCACTCTGCGACCAACTCAAAGCCGGCTTAGCTGTTGCACAAACAACCCAACTTTACCTCACCGACGCCATCGTCGAACAGGCTATTTAATCATTAATGCAAGTTTGATGCTAAGGATAATCCATTGAAAGAAACGCTGAAAAGCTGGTTGGATGATAACCAAGTAAAAATGACCAGTCCTGTTATCGGTGCGTTTATAAGTGCTTGGATTCTTTTTAACTGGGACAAGTTTTTACTGTTATTTTGGGGGGAAGGGAAGCTTGCTGAACGCTTAACCACGTTCAAAGAAACTACAAACTTCTCTGATTCACAGTTTTGGTTTTGGCCATTAGTTGTAGCATTAATTTATGTGTTTGGTTTGCCATATCTGAATGTACTGACACAAAAGTTAAAAAGGCATTCAGATGTATTACGGCACAATGAAGTTGTTGGTACCGACATAGAAAAAGAAAAGAAGCTTGCATTGCTGAATGAAGAAAAATATAAATCAAACCCTGAAAAAGACTACCTTGGTCAGAAAATAAAATTTGAGTTAGAGCAAAAAGAAGCTCAAGTCAAAAAAACTCAAGCAGAGGCGGAACAACAACAATCAGCAGCTTTACAAGCTAAGGAACTTACAGAGCAAGAAAAAGCGAAAACCAAAGCTGAAAATATAAATTTAGAAAAAAAGCAGCGTGTAGCGGAAAAAGAAAAACAAGATCACGATCTGGTTAAAGCTAATTTCCAACAGAAGTTAACAAACAGACGATTCCCAACAATATATCTATTCATTAATCAGCTATCAGAACTACTGCTTGAACAAGAGCAATATTTAGCATTATCAATCAAATCTGAAGTAATGGCATTGGTCTTTGGTTATTCTAATATTGATGCAATTTTTGAAGATGAGAAGTTTAACCATGATGAACTCGAACAGTTGTCATTTGTTATATATGACTTTTCAACATTTGTAGATGATTTACAAAACCTATTAGATGAACATGATATAGCTACGGTGAAAGGTGATGAACTCTTTGGCCATATTGAAGGGACATTCGACCTGTTAGATATTTGTAAATTAATTTCAAGTAGCTCTATTGAAGATGAGGCAAAGGATTTGGCTTACAATGATTCTTTCGACTTAATTCATGATGAAACAGTAACAGGCTCTATGGCTGATACTAATGCTTTTTTTGATGAAGTAGATGATATTCAGTTCATTGGGGTGAAGTTTAACAAAAGCATTAACACATATGACGTTGAATTTACAGCAGTTGTCAATGGTCAGTCTGATGACAATAAAGGTTTTAGCGGTGATACTATTGATGTGACCTTTTCTTATACTTATACGCCAGTTATTGGTCTTAATGGCCTAGGTATTCCCGAACTGAATGTAAAGAATGCTAAAATCCGAGATTACTATGACTAATAAAAAAAGACAGCACAGCCATCCATTTTGTCTTTTGAGCTAGCTCCTCAAAGCTCTAAGTTATCTTGACTTAGAGATTTGTTATGAAGAATTGTGGCATGCCTTTTATGACCTTATTTTCCTTTGACCGTTGTCCTGAATCAGGCCGCCCTAAAGCTATTGACTGCACTTCTCAACTATAAGGCGGTTTATGTTAAAAGTTATTTTTAAAGTGACTCGAAAGCTTATCTAAATCTTGGTTCATTGCGGCTACCTTGAAAAACATCGGTTTAAAGGCACGGGTAAGTAATAAACCAAAATATAGATCAAACAATGGATCCCGGAACAAGCCCGGGATGACGCAATGACAAATGACCCGTTGTGCTCTTACTTTTACTGTCAGGCCAGCGTTCCGTACTCCAATGGATGTCGCTCGCGACGTCCTTTCTCAACTATTCACACTTAAAACACTAAGATAAAGCTATTCACCACGGAGAATACGGAGGGCCACGGAGTAAATAAAAAGATTTAATATCTTCCTCCAGCTCTTCTCCGTGAACTCTGTGCAGCGAAGCGGCTCCGTGGTGAGAAGCTCTTTGTTTTTTTACAAGAAAGAATGGATCCCGGAACAAACCCAGGATGACGGCAGAAAAGCATGTTTGATCTCAGTTTTTACTGTTGTCGCTCTAGCTCTTAGCCTAGAACCTAGCTTTCTAGTTTTGATCTAATGGGTTCATAAGTACCCATTGATGTATAAATTAAGGATTTAAGGGTAAATATATATCCGTTAATCAAAGCGTGAGGGGTTGAGTGATCAAATTCGTGCCATAGATAAGACAGGACATATACGGTATCGCTTCTATGACTTCAGCCTCATCTCTCCATGTAAAAAATATGTGAGTTGTTTAGCAAAATTCAGCACCGACATAGACACTTGTATACTGGTGTTGTAACATCCTAAATTATCGCTTTAATATTATCCATATATCAGGTGGTTAGATGAATATGAATGCTTTACTCAAAGCAAAATCAATATGCGACTTCACTAATCTACTACCCACTCCTCACTTATATGATATCGATAAAGCTTGTTAGAAATAGCCCAGTTTTTAAGAAGAATAATTAACAAATGAATGTAATTAAAAAGTTTCTCGTCGAGTGTGGTTACGAGGAAGAATTCCTAGAGAGTACTGATCTCAAATTCGATGAACCTAAGCTCATTGCTTTGGTGGCTAAGTGGCAACATCAACCAAGTCTTCGAAAGTTTGTTGAGTTTGCTGCAAGGTATCATTTAACACCTTATTCAGGCAACAGAGAGTGTTTGCTGTTTAAACTTGAAGTATCGGGAAGTGCGGTACGAAATACCCTTATAGGTGGATTTAATGGTAATAAGCAAGAATTTGAATTAGCAGGGATTCGTCTAAATCCAGAGAAAGTAAATCCTGCTCTAAGCTCTTTCTCAAATTGGCAGCTTGCAACTGATGAATTGGTACTATTGGCGCAACAACTAGATGTCATTTTTGATGAAAATGAAAAGCCTACACCTAAATACTTTTGGGTGAAAATGAGCCGACCTGACATCGACAATGTACTCGATAAATTATTGGGTAAGTGGTTAGACAGTGTTAATGGAAGTGATTCCGGTACATCTGTGTCTCTTCAAGATTACTTCCTGGATGTCTTTGAAAGCCGAGGTGGAAATGATGGAGAATGGGTCGGAGAATACCGTAACTACAATCAGTTGTCAGCCAAAGAGAAAGCTTCAGATGAACAGGCTATTAAGGAGTTATGGACTAAAGGTTCAACATGGGTAGCTTCAATTAAAAACGGAATTATGAGTGGCGATGATTACCGTAAATCAGAGCCTGACTTAATCAAATTCACTCGCATGTTGATCGAGGGTACTTCAACGGAGCTTTACCAGCAATCCATTGAGTTACTAAACAGCCTGCTTAACGAAGGTAAAATCTCCCGTCGATATTGGGCAACGACGAACCGTGTTTTTGCCTCATTGCACCCGAGCGAATTATCTACAACTGTCGCGGAAGATGCGTTAAGAAAAGTATACCAGTATCTCGATGCTAGGTTTTATCTAAGACTAAATCATCCAAGTTCTTTAAATTGGTACGGGCTTAACAAAGAGTTGCTCAACACGATTCAGCCATTGTTAAAAGATATAATGGATACCGATGTTATTAATGTGACGCTTTGGTACATCTATGAATCTTTAAATACAACCAATCCAGTCGATAATTTTGAAGTCCGAGAACCCGCATCTGAATATGGTAAAAAAGTTATGAAATCACCACTGAATCAAATTCTCTACGGTCCTCCGGGTACCGGTAAAACCTTCCATACCATTCAAGCTTCGGTGATAGCTGCTGAGCCTAGTTTTACTTGGACAAGTCGTGCAGAGCTTAAGGCTGAATATAATCGCTTGGTCATTGAGCAAAGAATCCGTTTTGTGACCTTCCACCAAAGCTATGGTTATGAAGAGTTCGTAGAGGGGCTAAAAGCCGAAATGACAGAAGATAATCAAATTGATTATAAAGTAAAACCAGGCATATTTAAGCAATTATGTACCGGTAATTCTCCTGTTGAACCATCAATTCCATTATCTATTTCTACAATTTCTTCAGATATTAATTTAAATGGGAAAGTATGGAAAATTTCACTGGAGGGCACTAAAGCCAATGTGACCAAAACCTATTGTTTAGCACAAAATATTGCAGCAATAGGATGGGGAGATACCGGAGATTTATCGACTAATATTCATAATGATTATTACAATGATCTTGGAACTAATGACGTTAAAACATTAAGTTATTTCGTTGATGAAATGAAGCTTGGTGATTTGATTTTATGTGTAGATAGTAAAACGTCTGTAGAGGCTGTGGGCGTAGTGAGTGGCGGTTATAACTTCATTGAAGCGGGTATACCTTCCCGTTTAGATTACCAACATCAACGTAGCGTAAATTGGTTAGCAAAAGATTTCTCGGTCGATTTTAAGGCTCTGAATGGTGACACTGCCTTTGATCTTAAAACGTGTACACCGTTAAGTCGTCTTTCTGTTGAGAGTGCTTTAATTCATTTAGCTCAACACGGTGTGGACTTTGACCACATAGAATTTAAGGTAGAAGAGCCGCAATCCCATGATGTTACTGAAGAACTAGGCAATAATGTCTTAATCATCGATGAAATCAACCGTGGTAACATTTCCAAGATTTTTGGTGAACTCATCACTCTGATAGAACCCTCTAAGCGACAAGGTGAAGAGGAGGCTCTAGAAGTAGTATTGCCTTATTCAGGTGACACATTCTCAGTGCCAAATAATCTTCATATCATCGGTACCATGAACACCGCAGATCGTTCATTGGCTATGATGGATACTGCATTACGTCGTCGTTTCGATTTTGTTGAGATGATGCCAATGCCTGAACTATTTAATAATAGAGAAGTGAAGGGGATCGATCTTACAAAACTTCTACAGACGCTGAATAATCGTATTGAAGTGCTTTATGATCGTGAACATATGCTGGGTCATGCCTTTTTGTTCCCAGTGTTTGATGAGCAAGATGAGGAACTCGCGTTTACTCAGCTGCAAGATGCGTTCAAAAATAAAATAATTCCTTTATTAGAAGAGTATTTTTATGAAGATTGGAACAAGATCCGTCTTGTTCTTGGTGACAATCAAAAGTCAGCAGAGATAAATTTAATCGCAAGAACTGAGCAAGCTTATAGTGATATATTCGGATCTAATCACGACTTAGAAACCTATGAAGATAAGAAAGTGACCTATAAGCTAAAGTCTTTTAAGCCAGGTTCTGTTTGGCATTTTCCAGAGGCATATCAAGCCATTTATGACTCCAGTGTGAAGGTGCCTGCTGAATTAAAGAAAAAGCTAACTAATGAAGAGTCGTAAAGAGATCACATTGTTTGAGTTCGGTTTTGTAGCAAAAGACTTAAAAGCCGACACTCATACCAGTGTGCATAAAATCTCAGCTCAAAGTTACGATTATCTTAAGCAGTTATGCTTGCGTGGTGAGAGTGACAGTAAGCTACTGAAAGTGCGCAGTATCGATGGTATGGAGGTGCTGCAAGTCCAAAATTATGCAGGTGTCATTTTTACTCCAGACAGAACTCAGATTGAGGTATTGCCCAAAATAGGTAAAGGGTTAGTTGATGACAAAGAAGGACACGATAAAGCCCGTGAGTCGTTATTGATTATGCTTAGGGCTTTAAAAGGCTTTTCTTATATTCAAACTTCAAATGCGAATATTTCTAGTCAAAAAATGCCTTTATTAGAGGTATTCATCACTCAGTTTTTACAATCCGTTAATACATTAATTAAGCGTGGATTAAGAAGTGACTATGTTCGCTGTGAAGATAATCTTGCATACCTGAAAGGAAAACTAAATGTAGGCAAGCAATTACGTGAAAATGTAATTAACAAGCACAAATTCTACTGTGAATACGATGAGTTCTTGCTTAATCGACCTGCTAACCGCTTAATTCATTCCACGCTTCGTAAGGTCATGGCACTGGCGCGTAGTGTTTCAAACCAAAAGTTAGTTCATGAGTTGTTGTTTGTATTTAATGAAGTGCCTCTTAGCAAAGATTATACGCTGGATTTTTCGGGTTTAAAATCTGATAGAGGTATGAGTTATTATCAAGTTCCTTTGGAATGGTGCAGACTGATCTTAAATGGATTCTCACCACAAACCATGAAAGGTGACACTCATGCTGCTTCGTTGTTATTCCCTATGGAAAGAGTATTTGAAGATTATGTGGCCAAGATAATTAAAGAGCAGTACAGAAAAACACACCCTAACAGGGTTGTGGATGCACAAACCTCCGGGCAACACTTAGCTCTGTACCAAGGCAAAGGGAAGTTTAAACTTCGTCCGGATATTTTGATCACAGAAGATGATAACAATCTGATGGTACTTGATACTAAGTGGAAGTTACTTGATAGTAAATTGCATAATACAAACATAGCCCAAGCAGATGTTTACCAGATGTTTGCTTACGCGAAAAAGTATCTTAAATCGGGTTATGGTAAAGATATTGTATTGGTGTACCCACAGCAGGACAATTTTAGCGAGGCGTTAACTCACGATTATGATTTGGGAGATGGGCATAAACTCTGGGTTGTTCCATTTGAGATTAATGTAAAAGAAAGCCGTTTAATCTGGCCAACACTTTATAAACAGAGCTTAACGGTTGACGCAATAGACAAGTAAAAACATAACCTGCTTGAATTAAAAAGCCCGCAATGCGGGCTTTTTGCTATCTATAGCTATTCAAACAGTTAGCTTTAAACAACCAAGTATTTAAAAGCTTGCTGTTAATGATGCTCCGTTGTAACTGCCGAACCAGCTACTGGTGAGCTGAACATGGTAAGTTGCAGCTTGAGTGTTAGTGACAGTACACGTTTTAGGGTTACCGCTGCTGCTTGTTTTACAATCATATACAGAGCTTGTCGGTGTAGAGCCTGCGTTTGCATATGCGATGGCACTGCTTGAGCTGCCGCTGACTGTAATGGTGAGTGTTTGTCCTGCTGGCACATCGATTTGATAGTTGTGGGTAGCACCAAAGAATCCAGCACTTAAGCCCGTTTTAGCGACGCCATTTTCCATACAGACATCACCACAAACGGGTTCTCCACCTGGGCCGCCGTTGTCGGTTAATGAATAGGCCAGTTTGTTTACCGACAGAGGGCCTGGACTTGTGACGACATCTTTGGTCGAACGGTCACTTAGCAAGGTTTCTATTTGAGTTGGTGTGCGAGTGCCGTCTTCACTTAAATATACTGCTGCAACACCGGCAACATGAGGGGAGGCCATTGAAGTCCCGCTGATGGTATTGGTGCCACCATTTATCCAGGTTGAGGTGATATTTCTACCCGGCGCAAAAATATCTAAACATGTGCCGAAATTAGAAAAGCTTGAGCGCGAATCGTTGTCGTCAGTTGAACCAACAGTAATGGCACTGGCTTCCCTTGCTGGAGAGTAATTACACGCATCTTGGTTGTCATTACCCGCTGCGACAACAAAAGTAATGCCCGCAGCGACTGCGTTACTGACTGCATTATCTAAGGCTTGGGAAGCTCCGCCGCCTAAGCTCATGTTAGCAACTGAGGGGCCTGTCGCATTTTGAGTGATCCAGTCAACGCCAGCAATCACACCTGAATTTGTACCAGAACCTTGGCAATCGAGTACTCTGATGCCGACGATGTTGGCATTTTTTGCGACGCCGTAAGCTGCACCACCGATGGTGCCTGCTACGTGAGTACCATGACCGTGACAATCTGTTGCGTCAGCATCATTATCAACAAAATCCCAACCGTGAGATTGACGACCACCAAAATCAGAGTGAGCAGATACACCAGTATCAACAACGTAGGCTGTGACACCCGAACCATCGTAGTTGTAGTTATAATCACCGCTTAAGGGCAAAGGACGCTGATCGAGACGATCTAATCCCCAAGTCGCGCCAGCTTGAACAGCAGAAGCCCCTATTTGTGGTGAAACCGACATGATTTGGTCTTGCTCAATAAAATCAACGCTTGGATCATTAAGTAGGTCTTTTAATTGTTCTGGTGTTGCATTAACTAATACTCCGTTTAATACGCTACCAAAATCCTTTTTAATATTAATGCCAAATTTTGTCGCTATTGTATTTGCCTGTGACTTAGCAAAGTCTGCAATAGACATGGGATTAGATAAGTCTAAGATGCTCGGTGTTTTAAATACAACAATATAGCTATCTTGAATCACTCTGCTTTTATCTACAGCGACTAAGGTTGCTTGTTCAGTTGCTTGTATTGAAGAGGCTGAGAGTGCAGCGGTAACTGCTAAAGATACTAATAGTTTTTTTTGCATTTATGTTCTCCGTTATTTATCTCGGTATTAAGTTTAAATTAATATTAATAATTTATTTACCGAGCCAACATAAAACATAATTAACAAAAATAAAACATCTATTTAAATATAAATTAACAGAACATCATTTGCCAACTTTGTCAGTTAGCACTAAAGTGCTAGATATTTTTAATGCTTTAATATTTAAAGGTTAATGGAGTTTTTAACGAGGTTTAAACCACTGTTTGTAGGATATCTGAGTGGTATAAACTATAACGACTTCATATTTAGCTGTAATTGACTGTGGCTTAAGTCATTTAAACTTACTTCTTACTGGTTATGCTTGTTTTTATATGGTCAGGGTTAATATAGTGCGAGATATATTATTACAGTGAATTATTCCATTTTGATATTGAGAGCCAGGTAAATAGTGAACTAATAATGTAGTTATTTACAATTAATACCTAAGTTAAAGCAATGTATCATAGTATGGTGATTTTAAATTGAATCGAGATATTTTGGAGTGTAAGTAATAACAATAGATATGATATTTTACTCTATTAATCACGGTTAACGTCGAGAGGTGTTTTTATAAAAGGGGTTTATCAGGGGAAAGAGGCGTTTCGCATGTGTGTGGTTAATCATTATCAAAAGCTAGGGTGGTAGAAGGGCAGGTGAACATGCAATTTGCACCTCTTTTTAATATTATTTAACTTCAAGTGATCCATGTTTAAATACAGTTCGTAATGTCTACTATCGGTTTTGACGTTCATTGTCGTCTAAACCGTGTGTCATGGATTTGAATGCGTCACTAGATAGTGAATATTTAATTTCTCAGTATGCCACACACCCTTTTGAAGAGACCCTTCCTCCGGTCTCTTCTTTTTTATTTATGGATAATGTTGAGTCAGAAAGCTCCTTCGCTTTATATGCAAATTGAATATCAGAAAAGTCTTACTAAACAATGTACGGTTAGATCGTTGAGTGGCTATGCAGTATTGCATGTGCAATAAGGCAGAAGTATTTGTTATTAACTCAAACATTCACTGAATGATAAACAGACTTTTGAACGATACCATTCAGTACATTTTTCAGGCAGGTTTTATGAAGCGCAATATCGCGCACTTTTTGAAAAGGAATTTAACATGAGCATAGTTAAGAAAATGAGTACTATCATCCTAGGTTTAGGGATCAGTCTTGGTGCTTCTTTGTCGATGTCAGTTTCAGCAGTCGATGTTTCTTGTTTTAAAGACTGTCATGATACTTACAATGAATGTGGCAGAACATCTGCTTGTGGTGCACAATTTCAAGCATGCAAGGCTTCATGTTTTGCTAACGGATAAGTAATTTAGCCTATCTTACTGTCCACTCTCTAGCTAAGAGGGCATGAGTCCTCTTAGCTACGATTTAAAAAACGTTATAATTGGACTGTATTGCTCTTAATTTCACCCTTACTTTGTAAATTCTATTTCGTGTATTGCATTCGCGTTAAGTACTGATAACCTTAGCGCAATTGTGGTTTAATAATAAAAAGCGAAATGACAAAACTATTAAAAACATTGCACAACTGGATTGGCTTCATTATCAGTTTGATCATGCTGGTTGTGTTAACGACAGGAATATATTTAGGTGGCGTTGATTTACTAAAACGCTTGGATGATAAAGGTCAGACTTATGCTGAACTCACTCATGAAGACAAAGCTGAGGTTGTGGCACGGGCATTAGCGCTTTACCCAGATGCCTCTGGGGTGAAATTACCCACTGAGCAAGCTCCTTATGTTGAAGCACATTCAAGAGAGGAATCGACTTACCTTACGACAGAGCTTGAAAAGATAAGCTCTGTGGCAAGGGCTGACAATGAAGTGTGGCGCTTTATCTTCTTTTTCCACCGTAATTTTCAATTAAGCGATCCCGGAAAGCACGTTAATGCCATCAGCGCTATTTTGGCCACGGTGATTATGTTTATCGGTCTCTATTTATGGTGGTTAGTGCGTAAAGGCTTTCGCTGGAAAAACACGCTGCCTAAAAATACCAAAAACACGGCTTTGATTAAGAGTCATATTCAACTCGGTTTGATTTTCTCTGTTCCGCTGTTGATTATGGCGATAAGTGGTGCCTACATTACTTACGGAGTTCGCGGCAGCTCTACGTTAGTCGATAGTCGAGAAAAGCCAGTTTTAGCGCAAGCAGGTGATTGGGAAGCGCAGATTGTGGCGGCACAAAAAATATGGCCTGAGTCAGAGCTTGTGTCAGTCTCAAAACCTCGCAAAGAAGAAGTTGGGAGCTATCTCTACTCGCTCGGTTTTAACGGCGATAATGCATTAGGTTTACAGCAAACTGACACCATTAAAATCGACCTGTTAACCGGTAAGTTAGATTCGGCTCAAACATTCAGTGATAAAGGCCTTATATACCAGTTAAAATACGCTGCGCGTTTTCTGCATGATGGCGCAAGAATGCCAACCTGGTATCTGCTTATACTCATCATCAGCTCGATTGTCGGCACATTCATGGTTAGCTTTGTGATAGTGACGTTCGCACGGAAGGAGATATTGGGTCGGATGAAAACTAGAACAGCACTTCGTTTACGCAAGGCAGATGTTTAATCGGTCTATCTGATCGGTTTAGCATTTCTGAATTTGTTCCAGAATCCAGCTTTACAGTGCTGGATTCTGGTGTTACCGAAATGATGGGATAACGACACATACAGTGGAAGACAGGCTTTGTGCATATAATTTAGCTTTAAGCCTGCTTTCTTTGTTTCAAATACACTCTTTTGAATCTTACCTCTTCTTAATCCTTGATAATCATCGAGGGTGAATGCTCAAACCAATAAGATGCAATCTTGTTGGTTATTGGTTTCTTTAATGTAACGGTGGTTTTGGGTAGACTGTTGAATCAATGCCGAATGTACTAGCCAAATACTGATGGGTATAACAGTAAACGAGCTGTATTGTTCTTAACTGTAAAGGGTTCAAATCTTGTCTATTTCAATATTGATTAATATTACTTGCTTCAAAAGCAGTATGGCTAAAGCTTGTCGAGTGTTTTGTCATCTTCAAGCTCTGTTATTACTTGTGCTAATCCCTCAAGTGACATTCGCTGCTGCGGAGCACAGTGTTGACATTCAACCGACTCCAGTTTGGGTTCAATCAGTTAAGACATCGAAACCGGACATTATTCCAGTCGATGACATTGATTCAGGTAATTATTATTTATTGGTGGATAACCAAGTCAAGGTCGATGAAACCAGTCCTCAGGTTCATTTTACGCGTTTACAACAGTTGGTGGTTAATCAAAGAGGATTGGAGCATAACTCCCAGATAGAAGTGGATTTTGACCCTTTATACGAATCTCTGACGTTTCATTCAATTGCTATTCTTCGTGATGATCGAACCATAGATATGTTGCCAAGTAGCGACATCTCTTTGTTAAAGCAAGAAGGGCGTATCGAACAAGGCCTTTATGACGGGCGATTAACGGCTAATATTATTTTGGCCGATTTACGTATCGGTGACATTATCGATTATAGCTTTTCGGTCTCTGGTGCTAACCCAATTTATCAGGATATTTTTGCTTATCGGCGAAGCTTACAATGGTCTGTGCCATTGCACTCTCAGCATGTAAGAGTGCTATGGGGGAAAAACAAACCACTGCATGTAAAGATCAGAAATACAGAAGATAAGGTTAAAGAGTCTGCATTTTTAATCGATAGCACTCCTTATGTCGAATACACCATTTCACGTTCAGATAGCCCTGTATTGCTGATTGAAAGCAATACGCCATCTTGGTACAACCCTTTTGCGACTGTGTATTTTTCAGAAATAGATAGCTGGGGCAAGGTGGTTGATTGGGCGCAGCCTTTGTATAACAAGGCTGGCATAGCGGGGACGAGTGTTGAAGATGTTAGTGTTCAAAGTGTTATTGACGAGATAAAGCTTAAGACTTCTGAGCCAAATGAGCGGGTGATGTTAGCACTGAACTATGTTCAAGATCAGATCCGCTATTTGGGCCTTGAAATGGGCGTTAACTCTCATCAACCGTCATTAGCCGAAGACACTCTGGTTCGACGCTACGGAGACTGTAAAGACAAAGTGGTGCTGTTTATCGCACTACTCAAGGGAATGGACATTGATGCATACCCAGTGCTTGTTGATACTGCTGACGGCCTAGATTTGCCTTTGCAACCCGCTTCGATAAATGCCTTCAACCATGTGATTGCCAAAGTAGAAATGTCGGATATGACTTACTGGTTAGATCCGACAATGAACTATCAAAAAGGGCCTTTGCAAAGTATTTATCAAGCTAATTACCAATATGGTTTAGTGATAAAGCCCGGTGTTAAAGAGTTAGCTGAGATGGCGATTGATGATCCTCAGTCAATGCTAACCGTTACACAGTCTTACGATTTAAGCGCTGGTGAAGGTGGCAAGTCGACACTTTCTGTTAAGAGCTTTTATCTTGGGGATCGAGCGCAGAATTTTCGTTATCAAGTTGAAGATATTGGCTTTAAGGCGCTGCAAACACTTTATGAAGATTATTATCGTGAGTTTTTTTCTGATATCGAATTAACCGATAAAATACTCATTGATGACGATAAGCAAACCGGTGTGCTGTCGACTCAGCAAGATTATGTAATTGAAAATGCGTGGCAACCAGATGGTGACAACTTTGATGTTGATTTTGCCAGTTATTTCATCAGGAATGCCCTGGATAAACCGAGTAAAGCTAGCCGTACTACACCATATTTGATTAGCTTTCCGAATAAGATAGACCACAGGATTGAGATAAAGGTATCAAACGGAGACTGGGAGTTTCCTAGTGAGACAACTGTCGAGAATAATCCGTATTTTTCCTATGAGTTCACATCGAATTTTGATGATGCAGCGAAAACATTAACGTTAACATTTAATTATCAAGCTAAAGTCGGGTTTATTGAAGCAGATAAAGTTGCTGATTACATTGATGCTGTCGACAAAGTTGAAGAGTCACTTTATTACACGGTGATGACGTATGGTGAAGGAAGCACTGCAGCTGTCAATGATATCGGTGATGCAATTTCATCTGCCAATGATGATGTGGAGATTAAAGATCAATTAATCATTTTGGGAGTACTGCTCTATTTCTTGGCGCTAATTTACGCGATTGCAACGTGGCGCATAGATTCAAGTAGCCGACCTGTTTATGAAGATGAGGAGTATTATCCGGTATCACGGCGCAAACTGTTATTTTTGTCGCTGTCTACTGGTGGGATTTACACCAGCTATTGGATGTATAGAAACTGGAAATATGTCAAAGAGTCTGAGCAGTTAGGCATTATGCCAATTGCTCGAGGGATTTTTAGCCTCTTTTGGTACTACCCGTTATTTGCCCATTTAGTTGAAGATAGCAAGGAGCGGTTTGCGAGGAACACCATTATGCCAATGAGCTTTGGTGTTGTTGGTGCTATTTTGTTTTTTATTGCAAATTACACTTATGATTCTGATAATTGGTATATTGTTGGTATGTTGGCAACGCCAATGTTGCTGTTTCCGATTCTCAATTACATTGCTAAACTTAATGGTAAAACATCCCCAGCCTATATTGATAACTCAGCCTGGAAAGCGCGGCATAGCGTGATGTCAATTCTCTTCATTCCTTTGGTATTGTTTGCTGTTGGAACCGACTTAACCATTTTCCCGTCAAGTAAGATATTGACAGGGGAGCAGGTGTGGCAGCGTAACATCGACTTTATGAATCACAATGAGATCCTCAAGGACAATGAAGACATCGTGATGTTCTATAGTGACGGGCTGATTAGCTATGAAGAAGATGGTAATGGCTTTACTGAGTCATCGGTATTTTCCTACTGGAAAGAAGATGATGAGCTTAGCGTCATGACAGCTGACTTCGTCGACGTTAAAGATCTGAAGGTAGAGTATGGCGACGACTCAGATCCGCAAACGGTTATCACGGTGCAGTTAAATGATGACAGTGATTTTTTGTTGATAGTGTCTATCGAAGACAAACTTGATTTAACTTTCTATCAAAGTTTAAGGAAAAACTGGTATCAGGCCAACAAGCGGGCAGGGAATGAAGCTGGTTAAGCAAGAAATGGAACTCAGGCAAAACCTGAGTTCCATTTATATATATCTTTTACTGGCGTTTAACGCAGGATCATTTGGTCACGTTCTGGACCGACTGATACCATGCTGATAGCGACACCCATTAACGCTTCGATACGCAATACATAAGCTTGGGCAGCTTCTGGTAAGCTCTCAAAAGTACGACATGTGGTAATGTCTTCGCTCCAAGGCTGCATATCTTCATAGATAGGCGTCAGTGCAGCGGTTTGTGGCCAGATTGGGTTTTCAGTATGCTCGCCAGTGTATGCGACACAGATTTTAAGGTCGCTCATGCCCGTTAAACAGTCAATCTTAGTCAGTGCGATTTCAGTTGCCGCTTGTAGCTCAACACCGTTACGTGTTGCTACCGCATCAAAATAACCCATATCACGAGGACGACCGGTTGTAGCGCCATATTCATTGGCCGACTCACGGAAGTTATCTTGCTCTTCCATTGCTGTCACTAATGTACCAGTACCGACAGATGAGCTAAATGACTTAGCCACGGCAATGATACGTTCTGGACGCAATGCCGGCAGACCACTGCCAATACCGGCATAAGCTGCTGTCACGTTTGATGAAGTCGTCCATGGGTATTCGCCGTAGACTAAATCACGACCTGCACCTAATTGAGCTTCAAACAGTAAGTTAGCATTGTTGCTTTGCATTACTTTTAATGGCTCTGTCACGTTGCAGATAAACTCACGCCAAGGAGCAGATACATCGAGTAACCATGCAGTCATCTCTTCAGCTGTTTGGCTAAAGTCACAGCTTGGGTAGAGGGCTTTTAATTGCGGCATTTTCCAATCAAGCATAAATTGAATACGCTCAAGTAGAACTTCAGGCTGCATTAACCAACCGACTAAAATCCCTTTTTTCATGACGCGATCGCCATAGGCTGGTGCAATACCTTGCCTTGTTGAACCGTAAGCAGCATCGCCTAAACGTTGCTCTTCTAATGTATCTTCAAGTGCGTGTAGCGGCAGACATAAAGTTGCGCGATCAGAGATGTGCATTTTTACATTCACACCAGCAGCTTTAACTTCTGCAATCTCTTCAGTCAAGGCTGCAGGGCTGATGACCATGCCAGGACCGAGGATTGCGGTACAATCAGGGTTGAATATGCCACTAGGAAGTTGGTGTAATTTGAAGGTACCAAAGTCATTGACGACAGTATGGCCCGCATTATTTCCACCTTGAAAACGAATGCTTGCGGCAGCGTCTGACGCAAGAAAATCAACGATACGGCCTTTGCCTTCATCGCCCCAATTAGCACCCACAACAACAATAGACGGCATAACTCACACTCCTAAATAATTAAGAGGCTATGCTAATTGAACTGTCTAGATATGAGAAATTAATAATTATTATCGGATTGATAAGAATTTCATATATCATAGTGGCGGTTCAGTTAAACAACGAGGTAGAAGGGCATGCTTGAGCTCAATTGGTTAAAAACATTTGTCACCTTAGCGGAGCAGCAACATTTTGGTAAAGCGGCTGCGGTGCTGCACATGACACAGCCGAATGTGAGTTTGCACATCAAACAGTTAGAAAGTACCACTCGGGTGAAATTGATTGAGCGTAATCCTTTTCATTTAACTGAAGCAGGCGTTCGTTTGTTGCAGAGCAGCCATAAAACCTTGATGGAATTACAGGTTTGCCAAGCTGATTTAAATGCGATTAACGATCTCAGTCAAGGGACACTGACCATAGCGGCCAGTGACATTATCTCTCGCTTGTTGCTGATCTCGCCATTTCAGTTGTTCAAAGCGCAATTTCCGGGGATCGATTTTTCGCTGTTAAATACCACCTCATCACAAGCATCAGAATTGGTGAAAAGCGCACAAGCTGATTTGGGTTTTGTGATCGCTCAAAAAGAGAGTCAGCCACTGCATTTTACTGAATTACAACAGATACGTTGGTGTGCGCTAGGGGATAATTTAGCGCAATGGCAGCAGGCTATGTTGCAGCCAGAACGCGTATTAGAAAGTGAGCCGACGTTGATTTTATTAGGCCACGATACCCGAACTCGTGATCTGCTTGATTCAGCCTTGCCATCTCTGAATTTACCAACCTACCGGATCATGGAGGTTGGCAGTGTGGATGCACAAATAGATTGGGCCGAAGCTGGCTTTGGTGTGGCGATAGTGCCCGAGTTTTCAATTCATACTAAACGTAATCTCAAGACCACTGTGACACCACTACCACAATTTCCGACGACCAGTTTGGGTTACATTGTGCGCCAGAATCAGATCCTGTCTAAAGCCATTAAACAGCTTTTGAAATGGGTTGATGAGGAGATTATTCGCTCGCAGCACTAACCTCAGCCCGAAACTCGCTTCTGTTCTTAAGCACCAATCAAAAGCTATTCACCACGGAGTAAATCAAATACCAAAGTAAGAACTTCTTTTAGCTATTTACTCGTTACTCGTAACTGACAACCAAAGTTCGATAAAAATGGATCCCGGAACAAGCCCGGGATGACGGCAGAAAAGCATGTTGATTTCAGTTTTGCTTTTACAGTAAGCACTGCGTTCCCATAGCCGCAGGCTATTCCGTTAGCGCAGCGTTCCGTAGTCGCTGGCGATGTTCGTCTTTGCTCTCAACCTAGAACCTAGCAGTGAGCCTGCGAACGCTCTCGCAGGCACGAAGTGCCGATCTAGCAGGACAAAGTCCGTACTTTACATTCCGTTTGCGGCGTTAACCTTACGACCTAATCGATAATACCAGATAGATAAAGGCATAAAGATCAAGTTCATTACCGTGGTGAAGTTAAGCCCAAAGCCTGATTGATGTAAGGTTCGTAGTGCCTCTTTGGAAGCTGACCAATCAACTTGGCTAAAGAGGACATCTAAGATTAACCCGGTAGCAAGAATACTGAGGAACAGTAGGCCAACAATCCAGCGAGCTGGGGCGACACCGTAGTAGTTCTTGTAAACCTGCGTCATGGGAATCGTGATCACATCAGCAAGAATAAAGCCCATTACGCCGCCAAAAGATATCCCGCCGTGCCAAAGTGCCGCAGCTAACAGCAAGTTTCCTACTGAGCAAACATACGCTATCACGGCAACCAGAATACCTATCACCACATCAAGCAATGAATGCAACCAAGATGGCAAGATGGTTTGATTGTTAATGAAGAGTTCTCTCCACCAGTCCTGCGGAACTAACGCAATGAGTAGCGATGAAATCACCACACCGATGAGGATTTCTCTACCAATCATGCTGATGTCCATTTGGAAAAAACCAGCACTGTGCTTGAGCTTTGAATTGAATGAGGCATCGTTGGCAGGTTGAGCTTTATGGTCCATCTTACCCATATCCATGGTGCCCATAGAGCCCTTACTCATGTCCATGCCGCAGTCTGACATTGAATCATCAGGACTTTCTTTCTTCATGCTGGACATATCCATACCGCAATCCGACATTGAAGAATCATCAGCACTGTCTTTCTTCATACTCGACATGTCCATATCAGAGCCAGACATCGAATCATCAGTACTCTGTTTCTTCATGCTCGACATGTCCATACCACAGTCTGACATGGCAGGGGCAGGGCTATTACCAAGCTTATCTTCTAAAGCATCGAGTTGTGTTTTTGGGTAAAAATGGAAAACGACGGCAACGATAATAATAAGAATGATCCCGCCGATGATTTCACCCCAAAGAAAATACCATCCGAGTAACGACACCAGTACGATAAACATCTCAAGAATTAAGTTGGTGCTGGCGACCAGAAAGGCCATGGCATTGGGCAAACTGGCTTTCTTTGTTAGTAAGGTTTTTGAAAGTGATGCGGCGGCATAGGAGCAGGATGAGGATACCATCCCGAGAAGGGTTACCAGGGTTAAGCTTTTGATGTTGGTGTGTCCAAGATGCTTAATGACTTGATCTACAGGCAGAATATGCCTGAGTAAAGATGAGAGCATCAAGCCAAAAGCTAACGGCCAATAAATTTGCCATACCATGCCACTCAACGTATCAATGACATGCATGATCACTTGCATTGCACTGTGTTCCATAACGATCCCTTTTAAATAAGTTAAAGACTAAAATGAAGAACAGAGAAAAGGAGCTCGGCGGCGTGCTGGGGGCACACATAATGCGAGCTTTTTGAGATACTTTGGCATAATAGTCCTGTTATTGACGCTAAACAACACATCAATCTCTATTTTTTAATGGCGTATTAATCTCCCTTTATTTTCATTATCTTGCGGTGTTTATTGTATTTTCGCCTGTATTTAATTGTTAATATGCTCAGGTATTTTGTATCTCTGAGGTGGTAAATGGAGCTTAGGCGACATGCGGTTGAATTTGGTTTTCTGCAGGGATTGTTTTTTGCACAAAAAGCCTGTTTATGTGAGCAAGGCTTAACCATTGACGGTAAATTGTTCTCCTATCCGAATATTGATGAAACGGTTGAAGTGAGGGAAGGTTGGTTTACACAGACATTAGTCTGGGGCCGTAACAAGTTTACTTTCTTCCGGTTTACGCCGAGAAAACCATTATTCAAACTCGCTAAACACAACAGACTGGTGTTTTGTCGACCTGCTTTATTGCAAACATACGAAGGCTTACTTGTCGATATTGCCAAGTTTGATAGTGTGTGGAGATTGCATCGCCGTTATCTGCGAGATTCGGACCGAATCGAGTTTTTAAAGTCCTACTCAAATGCTTTTGCATCATTTAAACAGCTTGATCATTTCAAAAAATTTAAGTTTGATGTCACCCAACTTGATTGCCGTTTGGCTAACTTTATTGGGGAGCCAAAATCTTATACAGCGAAATACAATCAATGGTGGCAGGAGAAGCAGTTAGCTAAGCATCAACAGCTATTTGATTTGTTGGAGGACAATCCATTAACGCCACTGCAGCGTGAAGCTTGTGTCATCGATGAAAATAATACCTTAGTCATTGCCGGTGCTGGAACCGGCAAGACCAGTACCATGGCGGCGAAAGCGGCCTATTTGGTTAAAGAAGGTTTAGCTAAGCCTGATGAGATCTTGATGTTGGCCTATGGTAACGATGCCATGAAGGAGCTTAAGGAGCGGGTCTACACAAGTGGGGAGCTAAAAGCGGTGAAAGTGAGTACCTTTCATGGTTTAGGTAAAGAGATTATTCAGTTTTATCAAAACCGCTCAAGCCTAGTTTCCGTTTTGGCGACCGATGATAAGCGTTTTACACAATTTATCGATCAGCAGATTGATGAGATTGTGGCCGATCCTAAGATGGCCGATCCCGTGGCAGATTATTTTGGTCGCTACTTGTATCCACAAGTGAACGAGCTTGATTTTGCTACCCAAGGCCAGTATCGAACATACATTAAGGATAATGAGATAAGAGCCCTGTCGGGAGATTTGGTAAAGAGCTTCCAAGAGCTGATGATCTGTAACTATCTCTATACTCACGGCATCGATTTTGAGTATGAGCCGCGCTACAAAGCAAAAAATGGGGGAGGTGTCAGTGAGCCCGGGAAAAGTGTCTATCAACCGGATTTTTATATTCCTGCCCTTGATGCTTATTTAGAGCATTTTGGCATTGATAAAGCGGGTAACACGCGTCCCGATATCGATAAAACCGCCTATAAACTAAGCCGTGAATGGAAAATTGCGCTCCATGAACATCATCAAACCTGTTTACTGCAAACCTTTAGCTGGCAAGCCGACAGGGGTGAACTGGAAAAGTGTTTAGAAAGCTTACTCTGTCAGCGATGTGAGCAGATAGGATTAGCTGAAAATGAGTTGTTTAAACCGATTTCCCCTGAAGAGGTCTTTATTCAGGTCAAAGCCTTAGGTGTTTATCGCAATGTGAGTCGATTAATGTCGAGCTTTGTGTCTCTGTTTAAATCATCAAGGTTCCCCTTGAGTGATCTCGAGTCTTTCAAGGTGAGTCGAGCCAGCCAAAGTAATGATAAAGCCTCTGCTTATAATCAGCTTAGGTGGCGGGCTTTTCTGCACCTGTTTAGGTGGGTGATCACACGTTATGAGCAGCACCTTACTTCGCTCAATACCATAGACTTCTCAGATATGATCTCCCAAGCGGTGAAGATGTCTGGTGCCCGTGATTTTCATCAAAAGACGGCGGGGCGGTTTCGCTTTAAATATATCATGGTAGATGAGTTCCAGGATATCTCGGCTGAGCGCGCCAAGTTGGTGACTCAGCTGCGAGATTCAAGTCCAGATTGTGCGCTATTTTGTGTCGGTGATGATTGGCAGGCGATATACCGATTTACTGGCAGCGATTTAAGACTAACGACGGACTTTAGCAATCGTTTTGGCGCGACTAAAGCGGTAACACTCGATAAAACCTTCAGGTTTAACAATCGAATTGAAAAAGTCGCTTCACGATTTATTATGGCGAACGAGGCTCAACTGAAAAAGAGCCTCACAACGCATACGGTGAGTGATAATCCTGAAGTGTGTTTATTGATTGACTCGAAAGAGGCAAGTTTAGCGTTGGCGTTTGAGAATATTCTTACTCATATATCTTCTAATGCTTCTGCAGACAGAGGTTCTAATTCAGCTACTGGTGCAGTAACTGTGATGGTGATTAGTCGTTTTAAAAGCTCTCTCAACGATCTGGCCAGTTGGCAGAAACGTTACCCACAACTTAAGATCAGGGGCGTTTCTGCCCACGCATCAAAAGGCAAACAAGCTGACTTTGTTATTGTGCTGGATGTGAATGATGATAAGTATGGCTTTCCGAGCAAGATTGCCAGCGATCCCATTTTAGAAATGTTACTGCCACAACTTGATGCTTATGCCTATACCGAAGAGCGCCGTCTGTTTTATGTGGCTTTGTCTCGCGCCAAGAAAAGGGTTTTTGTTCAAGCTGAATTGGGTAGAGAGTCCATTTTTGTCAAAGAGCTTATGCAGTTCAAAGAGGATGTGAACTGTCACCTTAGCGAGCTTGCAGCCCTTTATATTGACGATATCAATTGTCCTGAATGCAATGAGGGCAAGCTCATTCCTACTGAAGAACCATACGGTGTGTATTATGCTTGCTCATTAGGCAGGCATTACTGTGACACTAAGTTGGAAAGCTGTCCATCTTGTCAAAGTGCGCCTATGTTGCGTAACGAGACTCACCATTTTTGTGCCTCTGGTCAATGTTTGCATCAAGACCCTGTTTGCCCTGAATGTATCACTGGTAAATTGATTAAGCGCACGAACAGCAAGAGTGGTAAAGCCTTTCTAGCTTGTAATCAGCATCGAGTTAATCATGCTAATAGTTGTAAATACACTGCTAATTTACCTATTAAAGAGGAAGCGCTGACATAATGTTGTAATAGATCCGGCTGTCGGGATTGCTATTCATGGCCTGTGATCCAATAAAATTATGCATATTGAGATGCTTTGGGGATATATCTGAAGCAGGGTATATACTTAAAGCATCTGATATCCAGTGATCTGAAATTGGGGAACGTGTCATGGCCGATCTGAACAACTCTTTTGTAGGGAGTAGTGACCATCAAATCGATAGTGAAGCAATGGGAGAATTTTTCGATGACTTTTTGAGTGCACACCAAACGTGTGACACGGTATTAATTCAACTGGAACACGACCCTGAAAACAGCGAACTTTTAAACTCTTTGTTCAGAGCCATTCATACCATCAAAGGTAATCTGGTTTTTGTGGGCTTGAAAGAGCTGACCCCATTAATACAGAGCTTAGAAGATCTTCTTGATGCCATTCGTAAGAACTCTATCGCCTATGACAGCCTTCTCTGTGATGTCATTTTACTGACTTTAGACAGAACAGAAAACATGGTTAAGGCAATAGTAGGTGGAACCCCTCTCATATTGTCTGAGGTTGATATCGACACTTTATGTGTCAACATCAGTTGTATGGTTGATGTTGAACCAAAAGATAGAATTCAATATGTAAGAACCTGTCTGTTCATCTTAGACCCTGACACGCATTTAAATACACCACTTGATACGCTAGAGACCTCAATAGATGAAGCTGTCATTAAAGAAGTATCGAGTAGCGATAACGAAGCGAGCACAACACTCAATAGAGAGTTACAGGTTAATACAAATTATTTAGTGAGTGACAAGTCAATAAGCCATAAAGATGTTAATGATGTGTTTTCAGAGTATGATGTTGAAATTGATGAAGATATTTTATTTTTTATTGGCTTAATCGTGCCGTTAGAAAGTCGTTCTTTTTACTGGAAGGGGCGGACGCTGCGTTTATTAATTCTGTCATTGGCAATGAATGAAAAATCAGGTCAACGAGTTGATGCAACACAACTCACTGTTGCAGTATTAATGCATGACCTTGGTATGTCCTTTCTTCCCCGCTCTCTATTGATGAACACTGGTGCGCTTAATGAAACCGAAATTATCGCATTACAGCGACATCCAGGTGCTGGTAGCTTGTTATTGAATCAATCAGAAAAGTGGAGCGATGCGGCTCAGATAGTGTTACAGCATCACGAGCAAGTTGATGGCTCTGGCTATCCGAATCATTTAACCGGGGATAAGATTTGTGATGGTGCAAAAATATTAGCCATTGCAGATACATTTGATGCGAGATCACATGAGCGAGCCCATCACACCTTGTTAAAACGTCCTTTGGTTCGTACCATGATTGAGGTGAATAATTTTTCAGGTACTCAGTTTGATCCTTACTGGGTTGATATATTTAATCAAGTTGTACGAGGCGATGAAGCCTGAATCAGTGATATACAGGCCAGCTGCATTTCTATAAGAGTTAAGCTTTAAAAACTAAAGCTTAACTTCTTCAACAACAAACTTACCATTATCTCGTGCACGTTTTATCTCTTTACTCACTCTGCATTGAAGGTTACAAAAGACCTACTTGATCTCAAAGATAATGCTTTAATCAGTCTCGTTAAATTATTTTTAGAATGAGTGTCCAATAAATTGATGCTCATGCGTTATAGGGATAATGGTTTTGAGTTTGATTGAATTGAGAACCATAACGTAACTTTTATCTATCAATGTTAAGGAAACTTTATGTCTAAACTATTCCTCTGTATGCAACGCAGCCAATCTGGCCCTTGTGAGTCAACCACCTCTTCACCGTCACCTTCTCAAATGGAAGCTATGTATGCCAAGTTTAATGCTTGGAAAGAGAAGTATGGTGACAATATTGTGGATATGGGGGGGAAGCTCAATGCTAGTGGCAAAGTTGTCAAACAAGATAGTGTCACTGACGGCCCATTTACTGAGTCAAAAGAGATCGTTGGTGGCTTTATGATTATTTCTGCAGAGACACTGGAGTTGGCAATGGAAGTCGTTCAAGCCAGTCCCGGTGTGTCAATGCCAGGCTCTAGCGTCGAGATAAGAGAGATACACAAACCTTGATAACAGGCCACGTCATTGACCATTTTTTCCGTTATGAGTATGGCAAGTTGGTCTCAGTACTGTCGCATCGCGTTGGGATGCGACATATTGAAGCTGTGGAGGATGCGGTTCAGTTTGCGCTGCTGGCCGGGATAGAAAACTGGGGTGGGGAGACGCCTTCGGATAATGCGACAGCTTGGTTTTATCGGGTTGCCTATAATCAGCTCATTAGCGAACTAAGAACACAGTCAAGGCGTGATAATATTTTGCAAATTAGCGCTGAGGAATTTGTCGATTTAACAGAGCAGTCCACTCAAGTCGCATTTTCAAATGAACTTGAAGATGAGTTACTGAGAATGCTCTTTATTTGCTGTGATGAAGCCATTCCCATTGAATCACAACTGGTTTTTTCGCTTAAGTCTTTATGTGGTTTCAGTATCAAAGAAATTTCATTAAGACTTTTCACCAGTGAGGCCAATGTTTATAAGCGTCTCAGTCGAGCTCGGAATACCTTAAAAGAAACGGCGTTAACAGTTCAAGAATTTGCTAATACGGAGTATACAAAACGTCTTCCTGGGGTGAATAAAATCCTTTATCTCTTATTCACCGAAGGTTATCTGTCATCAAGTTTGAACACCGCTATACGCAAAGAGTTGTGCGAAGAGGCAATTCGTTTAACGCATATTTTGGTTAATAATCCAATTGGTAACGTCCCAGAAAGTCAGGCTTTACTTGCCTTAATGTGTTTTCATTTCTCAAGAATGACCGCCAGAGCAGATGATGCAGGAAGTCTATTGTTACTTGATGAACAAGATAGGTCGACATGGGATAGAAGCTGCATTAAACGCGGCATGTTTTGGCTGGCAAAATCGGCTAATGGTGAGCACTTTTCTCGTTATCATGCTGAAGCAGGAGTGGCAGCCGAACACTGTCTTGCTCCTTCTTTTGAGCAAACTCGATGGGATAAAATTGCGGAATGCTATTTACTACTTGAACAAGAGGCTCCGTCAGCTCTTCATCGGCTAAATCGAGCCGTGGCCATTGCTGAATGGAAAGGAGCAGAGGCTGGACTATGTGTATTAAAGGAGGTTACGCCGCCAACGTGGTTAGTGTCGAGCTATTTATGGAACGCAGTGCTTGCTGATCTGCATCTTCGCTGTGGGCACATTGAATTAGGGGGGGATTTCAGCGAGAAGGCATTTGATTCAGCGCCTACAGAGGAGATTAGAACATTACTTAGGCGCAGACTGAATCGGTATCGTGTTAAGGTTTAATTGTGCTCACTGGATGATAAGTATTGAGCCAGGCTTCAAACTCTTCAGGCGGGAGCGGTCGACTGGTAAGGTAACCTTGAATCCAATCACATTGCTCTTGTAGTAAAAAATCTCGCTGAACTTCTGACTCTACTCCCTCGGCAATGACTTGCATTCCTAATTTATGGGCTAGAGCAATAATACCTGAGGTCACGGTAGCACTGTCTTTATCATCAGGCAGATTGGTGATAAATGAGTGATCAATTTTAAGGGTGTCCACAGGAAATTTAGTCAAATAACTTAAGGAGGAGTAACCGGTGCCAAAGTCATCGATGGCTACAGATATTCCCATCTCTTTTAAGTCATTAAGCAAATTTAGACATGATTCAGACTCTGTCGCCATCACACTTTCTGTCATCTCCAATTGTATGTGTTTGGCATCTAATTGGTGGCTATAGAGACAGTTTTTTATCAATTCAAGTAAATATACCTGTTTCAATTGATGCCCTGATAAATTAACGCCAATAAAATCTAAACCCAACCCTTTGTTTAACCATTGTTTCATTTGCTGACAACTCTGGTTTAACACCCATTCACCTAAGGGAATGATTAAACCTGATTCTTCTGCGAGAGGGATAAATTCATCGGGTGACATAAATCCTCGTTCGGGATGATTCCATCTGACCAAGGCTTCTGCTCCCATCAACTTGCCCGTTTTAAGCTCTATATGAGGTTGGTAATGCATCACTAGTTCATCGTTATCAATGGCTTTGCGTAGGTCTCGTTCAAGTTCTATTCTACGAACCAGTTCAGCTTCCATGCCGTATTCATAGAACTGAAATTGGTTCCCTCCGTGAGATTTTGCACGGTACATCGCGATATCGGCATGTTTCATGAGGCTATTGATATCTTGACCATCTGATGGGTATATAGAGATCCCCACGCTCACAGGCACACGAATAGCTTTTTGTATAAAGGTAAATGGTTCAGCTAAAAGTTTACATATTTTGTTAGCAACCTTAGCTGCAACGGAGGGATTTTTAATGTCTTCTAATAGAATGGTGAATTCATCACCTCCAAGTCTAACAACGAGATCATCGGTTCTGACGCAATTTGAGATCCGTTTTGAAACCGCTTTAAGTAGCATATCTCCAACGTCATGTCCTTGGGTATCATTGACTAATTTAAATTTATCTAGATCAATAAACATCAAGGCTAACATGCCATTATTAGACTTTAGTCGATTAAGGCTTTGGGAAAACTTTTCCATAAACTGTGTTCTATTAGGTAAACACGTTAAGGGATCATGATAGGCCAACTGATGTATGCGTCTCTCAGCTTGAGTGGTTCTAATAAGATGTGCAACTCGGTTTCTCAACACGTGAAGATTGATTGGCTTAGGAATAAAGTCCGTTGCACCGTGTTCGAAGGCCATATCGACAACATCTTCGTCTGCAGATGCTGTAAGCATTAATATAGGTGGTTTAAAATCCGAAGATATTTTTAGTATTCGACTCATGGCTTCAAAGCCGTTCATCTCCTCCATCATGGCGTCCATCAAGATCATATCTGGTATATTTCGTTGACATTTAGCTACTGCTATTGCTCCATTATGTGCTTCTTCGATGTAGTAGCGATCTTGTTCTAAACACCCCCTAAGGCTTAATCTCGTACTTCTATCATCATCAACGATGAGTATATAAGGGTGCTCGGTACGTAAACGTTGCTGATGTGTCACCGTGGTATTATCTGGGAAATTCTGATGTCTCGTCTCATTCAATTCTTTATTCAGCCATTCAGATACCTTAACAAAATCATGTTTGAGGTGGTGCACGTGATTAAGCTGAGTTGCTTGGCTTTGCTCAATGGCTGCAAGTTGCAGCTCTTTCGCTATCTCAGCAATTCCATTGACACCAAGTGTTGCAGAACTGCCATTTAACAGGTGGCAGAGATCTTGGATTTTTTTGATATCCTGTTGCTCAACAGCCAAACATAGGCTCTTGAGCGTCTTTTGTGTATCCTCTAAATAGGCTTGAACTAGGTAATTAAAGGTTTTCCCTGTTTGCAGGCGTAATTGCTCTATAACATGTTGGTCGACAATATGAGTTTCGCTCTCATGCGTTGTCATTTGTGTGCTAGATTCTGTGCTTTGTTTGTCCGTTGAGTTTGACCACTTTTCAATCTTGAGCTTAAGCTCTGGTAAATTCAGAGGTTTGGGCAAAAAATCATCCATACCAGTTTCTAAACAGTAAGCTTTATCATCTTCACTGACATCGGCTGTCATCGCTATAATAGGGATATGTTTTCCAGTTGGTTCACTCTCTCTTATTCGTTTTGAGGTTTCATAACCATCCATAATAGGCATGCGACAATCCATTAGAATCATGGTGATTTTTGGATCAGTGAGTCGTTGTAATGCTTCCTGACCATTACTTGCAATCGTTGGTAGATAGCCTAGTTGTTCCAACATAGCTATCACAACATACTGGTTAGCTCTATTGTCTTCTACAACCAATATTCCCTCTTTATAGTGTTCAACAGTTGGTTTATCGGTAAGTTCGATTTGTTGGTTAACATCTAACTGGTCGATGGGCGGGGGGGATAGTGCGGAAACAATCACGGCAAAAAGTTGTCGAACACTTAATTCCAATGGCAGGTGATATTGATTGTTGTGTTGATCGTGAGTTTCATTCCACTGTGGATTCATAATAATTGTTTTGGGCTGCAACTCAAGTGGAAGCGACTCTAATACTTGATAAGTTTGCGGGTCATCTAGCTCAAAGTCAGAACTATAAATAATAAAGAGAGAGTAGGCTTGGCTAGAGGCTGCGTGAGTGAGTTTTTCTTGTGCCTCATTCATCGTACTAACTAATATCGGCAAATAACCATGTTTGGTTAATTCGTGATAAATACTTGGTGTCGTCGATGCTTCTTGTAAAATGAGTACTTGACCGGAGGTAATAGATAAGTCACTTAACTTGCCTTCCTCGTCTTGAGTGATGTAGCTAAAAGTTAACGTTAACCAAAAATTACTGCCATTGCTGGTTTGGCTATCGACTCCCATTTCTCCGCCCATTAAGCTAACTAATTGACGAGATATGGCTAGGCCCAAACCTGTGCCACCGTAAAGTCGGGTTGTTGAGCTATCAGCCTGAGTAAATGCTTGAAAAATGGCGTTCTGTTGGGCTTGGGCAATCCCAATTCCTGTGTCTATTACTTCAAATTTGAGTTGTACGTTTTGATTGTTACGACTAATTTGCGTCACATGAATAGATACACAACCATATTCAGTAAATTTTATTGCATTACCTAAAAGATTGATCAGAATTTGACGTATTCGCCCTGAATCAGCTTTGACGATGACAGGGATATTCGGATCGACATAGAAACCAAGTAAAAGATGATTTGTTTTGACTTGTACTTGAAGCAGTTCTACGACTTCCTGTACAAGCTCAGTTAAGTTAACTTCTTCTATGTTTAATTTCATTTTGGCAGATTCTAGTTTGCTAAAATCCAAGATGTCATTTATTAACATTAATAGCTGTTCGCCTGAGTTTCGCGCTACTTTGAGATAATGCATAGACTTAGGCTGTAGACCTTGAGTCGAGATCATCTCCATCATTCCCAGTATGCTGTTCATCGGCGTACGCAGTTCATGGCTCACACTGGCAACAAATTGACCTTTGAGTAGAGCTGAATCAAGCGCGCTATCTCTCGCTCTCTCAAGTTGCTGTTGGCGAGCTTTAAGCTCATTCATCATAGTGTTAAAGGCTTTTTGCATATGAATAACATCGCTTGGCCCTTTAAGTTGAGCCCGAATGTCATAGTCGCCTTGTTCGGCTTTTTGCATTCGATTAGACAGTGATTTTATTGGATGGATCACTCGGTTGGTGAGCAGAAGCAATAGAGCGAGCAGAATTAAGGCGAGTAGTCCTGAAGTTGCTAGGTTGGTAAATAATATATCTTGGCTCATGGTATTAAGGTGTGCTTTGCTTTTAATGACATGAACAAAACCAATATGTATGCGTGTGGCTTGATTGGTTGAGAATGGCGAATCACCATCTTGGTCTGATGCACGACCTGAATACACTGGAATAGAGAAGTCCCAGAAGAATTCGTTTTCTCTTGTTGTCACAATGTTGGTTGAAGCTGATGAGATCCGCTCATTGCTAATTTGCGGGACCCCCGCCAATAAGAGAGGATTATAGTTAGTGGTAAACAGTGAAACACCGACGATGTCAGGAAAGTTTAAACTATTATCGGCAGCATCCTGAGCGGCTTCGACGCTGTGATAGAGCATGGCCAATGTACTTTGTCGTGCTAAATGCTGCGTTATCTCATGACCTTCAGCGATCATGCCTGCTTCAATAGTTTTAAGCGACGTTTGTGCTGTAACAAAAGAAGTGATTAAGGTTAATAACAGGATCCCAACAGTAAAGGTGCAGGCTAATTGCTGTTTAAAGCTGAGTTTGGCGAGCAAGAATGCAGAGGCTCTTTCCATGAATAACATATCAATCTCCTTATTAACCCAACCACTATTGAAGTGGGTAGATAAGATCAAACTCTAGTTGCTTTGTCTTACTAAAATATAAGCCAAGATGCTTGGCTGTGCGTAGGTTTATTGTGATCAATGTATCAGTAAGTAAAACGATTTCAGGCTGGTGTGTTGGATATTGTGAAACATGGGCTAATAATTTAGCCAAACTGCTTCCCATCGCGTGGTTATCTGGATACATAGCAAATAGTGCCCCCCGTTTTACGTCGGTCATTTTGCTCGAAAAAACCGTTAGATTTCCTTCCCAGGCTTGTTCCAAAATATCCGCCATGATGGCGGGATCCATGAGTAATGGATTTGATACTAACCATATGGCTTCATTGTTAGGGTTGAGCTCTCTAAGAAGATCACGATATTGACTAGCGGATTCAGATAAATCTTTAGCTGTATGTGCCATTAATTCAATGCCGACTTGTTCAGCAGCTTTCATCCAAGGCAGTAACCACTTCTGTTTATTTGGATTATATATAAAGTGGACTTTATTGATCTTTGGGGTCAGTTGTTTCATCTCTAACAGTACAATTTTTGGATCGGGTATCATGGATATCCCATTGAGCGGCCCCTTTTCCGCTGCGGTTCTGACTGCACCAACCACAACGGGTAGCAGATCGACTAACTCCTTGGCGATGATAAAACCTTTGCTACCTAGGGTGATTGCGGCTGATATTTGATGGCGAGTTAACCACCGTTTAACCTCTTCAATATCGGTATCTTTTTTTAGCCTAAAGACGTAAACCTCTGAGCCATTCTCCTTTTTTATGCCAGATGTAATATTGACGAAGATTTGATTGTAAGGTTCACGGATCTCAGGATATAGCACCGCGATAGGTTTGGATGCCGCAAACGCGACGGTGTATTGCAAACATGCACAAAACATGATGATCAGTCTTATGACTCTAATGGGCAAAGGTGCTGTTTTCATTGCCATAATACGCATTAGAAATTGACGTAGAACTGTGCATAAACATTACGGCCTACTAAAGGTAAGTCATCTGGCAGAGATGCTTGCGGTGTTGACCAACTACTGGGCTCTCTTACATCGGTATTTGTAATGTTTCGCATCATAAGATCGGCTCCCCAGCCACCAGCAGTCGAGCGATAATGTAATACCAAATCGACTAATGCATAGTCATCAATATTGCTCCTAGTATCATCCGGTTCACGTTTTCGTGTGAGAATCCAATTAACCTGACTGTACACACTGATATTTGTTGATATCAGCCAGTCAAGTGCCATATAGGCTTGTGTAGCAGGCACAAGTGCAACATCATGGTTACTATCCTCATCAACAGAATCTTGCCAAGCATAATTGGCTCTTGCTTTCCAAAACTCATTAATGCGCCATTCCATTTCAACTTCTACACCTTTACCTGTTTGGTGACCAACGTTCTTGGCTGATTTAGTATTACTGTTCTCATCTGGTGTGAATTTAATAATGTCTTTCCAATCATAGTGAAAAAGATTTAAATCTAGTTTGAGCTGCTCACTAACGTTGTAATTGAAAGCAAGCTCGTAACTGCTGATACTTTCAGGATTGAGATTTGGGTTACCCAGCAAAACAGGGTTATTAATGGCATTGGTCTCGGCGAAAGAGGGGGTTCTAAATGCTTTCCCGTACAGCATTTTAGTGGTGAGTTTTTGAGTTGCAGTCCATACCAAGGCAACTCTTGGATTGGTGGTACTGCCAAAATCTGAGTAATGATCAAAACGTAGCCCAGTTGTAAGCTCCCAATCATCGGCAAGAAACCATATATCCTGCAAATAAGCGAAGATGTTTTCCCTGTCGCCTTCACGCATGTAAACGTAAGGTGAATCACTGACATCCACGACGGGATGACCTGGAGGCAACAGCTTTCCAGTAATAGGAGATAGACCAAAGTTTTTACTTTCTTTTACTTCATAAAGATCACTGAGCGTATATCCCAAGCCAACTCTGATCCTATGTTGCTGCCATTTTGAATATATAGCCGTTAAATTCGTTCGATAATGGCGCTCAAAAGATTCAGGATTACCAATTAAGCCATCGGGATAGACTCCACCAAGTCCAATTAAGCTCAAGTCACTGCCTGCAGGAAAAATCCGCATATCGTTTTCAGTTTCTATACTGGTATCAAAATAACTGACTTGAGCTTGCAGCTCCCAATAGTCTGAAAAACTCTCATTATGGTAGGTCAAATCAAGATTAATCCTATCGCTTTTCCAACGGTTTTCAGGATCAAGAGCTTCTGCCACTCCTGCGCCGTTGCCCCAATCGCGTCTTTGTTGAAACCCACTGCGAAACTGCCAATTGCCATTAACAATATCGAGTCGAATATCCAGATTGTCTCTGGAGAGGTTGACCGTACCAGGGGCGTTAGATACATCGGTGCCTGTAGCCATGTCCAATAAAGACTGCTGATCAGAATTGATTAATTGATTTTGCCCGTCACTTTGGTGAACCTCTAACACTAATCCGACACTGAAATCATGCCAATCAAAGCCTATTTTTGCCCAAGCATCTTTAGTATTAAAACTGCCAAACCTAGCACCAAATTCATTCTGTGGAATATCGCTACCAGAGAGTGTGATGATATTGATCACACCAGCAAAAGCATCGGCGCCATACAGTGCCGACCCTGGGCCACGAATGATTTCTACTCGTTCAATGCCATTGACGGGCATTCCACCCCAAACAAGACCGCGATCGCCATGAAATAAACTACTGATAGGGATGCCGTTGATTAGGAAGAGTACTTGAGGGTTGTAACTTGAATGTATGCCACGGAAAGTATAGATGGGGTTATAGCCTAACGGGCTACGACTAACATGCAAACCGGGGACTGTTTCTAACAAGTGGTCTAAATCAGTAGCACCGCTGGCTTTGATTTCTGCTGCCGTGATCACTGAAGCGACTGCAGGCGCCTTAGCGATAGGTTGCAGACTACCAGTGGCAATGCCAATCATCTCAGTATTACCATACAGAGCTAATAATTCATCTTCTTCACTGCTTTGCACATCCGCCCTTGCATAGGTAAGGTCTGCAGAGATTAACGAGATCACTATGACTAGCTGAAAACAGTGTTTAATCCTTTGCCCCATAAAAACCCCCTATTAATAAGCTCATCGAAACGTGTTTGTTACTTTGCTAAGTTATGTTTGCCATTGACGTGAAGTATGGCCTATGTATTTGATTCTGCTACAGCGCAATGGAAAAAAAGCACCAGCAGGGTGCTTAGCTGAATCGACTGCGCAGTGTAAAATTCCTGCACTGAAGCAGAGCACGCCATATTCATAATGCTCTCTAGGACTCAATCCTTGATCTGCGCTAAAGCCTGCCATGAGCCCAACGACATTCATTTGAATTTTTTGTCCCATCTCTGCGAGGGTTTGCTCTATTGCAAATGCCAGTGTAAGCATAGGTCCGTTATTGAAACCTAGTTCAGTGGCTAACTTCATCAGTGGTTCGATACGCTCATCACGATCAGCAATAGGTCGGCCATATCCGGCAAGTTGTGCGACACTGCGATTTACCCCATGGGCAGGTTTAGTCTGACTTGAATGTTGTAAGTCGAGCTTTTCCTGCAGTATGTCTTTGAGGTGTTCATGGTTATCGAGTCTAGTTTGAATGCTAAGGAGTGACTCTATTGAGGCCATTAAGGGTTGATAGCCATAAATAACGGCTTCAGATACAGCGATCCCAGCGCTAACACCCAAAGTGGTGGTGCTGCGAGCTGTGCCTGCCAGAGCACCTATTCGATTATTCCAGAGCCTCGGGTCGGGAAAACTTGCTGCAAGAGCCCAGATCCCATCAAATAATCTGATCTGTTTACTATTTGGAATATTACCTGTGATGCCATAGAGCAAGAGCCCCATCCAAGGTAAATCAGCGAGCTCGTTAAACAGATCTTGTCCACGAAACACCACTTTCTCACCTGGATACCAAACTCCAAGCTCGGTATGCCAGTTTTCTTCCCAATACGCTAATGGGTGTGTTCTTGTCTGCATAAATAGTCCTTATTCAGCTTTAACTGTTTGCATGTCTCTGTTTCCTATTTTTATGCCTCTATCTTTTATCTTGATCGTGATATCGAATTTCAGGGCACAATAGTTTTATTTTTAGTTACTTATCTAATTTAATTCCATCAGGGTGAAAGGGATAATCCCGCCAACCAAGCCTATGTTGCTCAATGGCATGAGCTGCCGCGCCGGGTAGCCTCAACAGTAGGTACAGCATCTCAGCCTGTTGTGGATCCAATGATAAATCGGTAAACGCAGCGCACACCACGCCAGTCATTCCCAACGGCATTTTGGCTGTATCTTCCAATACTTGTCTATTTTCAAGCAACCATAGAAGTCTGGTTTGCTCTGGTGAGCTATCACTCTGGTTGGCAAGGTGGCTAAGGGTCTGTAACGTTGGTTGAGCACACGTAACCCCATGAGGATTAAAACCTGGCGGATACTCTATTTCAGGCCATACACTATGGTCATGACCGTTTGTTTCGCGCTGTAAGTGACGGTATTTTTTTTCAGTGAGCATCTGTTGCCAAAGAGCGAGATCACAGCCACATCGTTGCCATATCATCACGCCATGGAAGATCTCCTGCCCGCCATTGAGTTGACCGGCACCTACAGCAAGTGCCGCCATCAAACAGGAGGCAAAAGTAGAACCACCTGCAGCGGCGGACATGGCTGCTTGAATGCTGTGATCCCTAGGGCCTGAATTAGCGATGGCAACAGCAATATCATTGAGTAACTTCGCTTGGTATGGATTTGCCTGTTCTTGTTGAATAAGCAGGTATAGATATTCGGTCCAACTTGCTTTACCAAGAATGTCTTCGAAGACATTGAAGCCAGCACAAACACAAGTATTGGCTGTAAATGGATCATTATCTTCAGGGAACTCTTGCCAAATACGCGTGGTGATAGGTTCATAAGAGGCTTGTTTATCAATTTTTGGATCCGATTGAGGTTTCATGTTGGCTCCTAAGCAAACTCACATATCTAGGATAAATTAACGGCTTTTAAGTTGGCTAATACGTGAGCCGATGGGGGCAACTTCATCAGTATCAATATACACATCTAATAGTGTTGGGCCTGGGTAATGACAGATGTCATGGATGGGAAGATTGTGCATATCTTGAGATGATTCAATACGGTAACTAACCGCTCCCATTGATTGTGCAAAGGCGACAAAATTAACGGTTGGTAAATGAGTGCCTATGGGTTCTGCATCATTAAGTTTTTGTCCCTGTTTAACCATTCCCAGTGCTGAGTCATTGAGGATCACAAAGATGACGGATAATTGATGTTGCACAGCGACAGTGATCTCTTGCCCGCTCATTAACATGCTCCCATCACCTGTAATGCAAACTACTGGCTGTTTGGGCGATGCCAGTGAAACACCAATAGCAGAGCCTATTGCCCAACCCATTGAAGAAAACTCCAGACAAGCCCTGAACAGTCCTACCTGCTCATCATTGTGGGAGTGTTGATTACATGGGTGTAGATAATGAATGGCCCAAGCGAAACTTGTGCCTGTATCGGCTAAATACTTTGTATCTGATGGAAACAAATGGGTAAGATCATGCATTAAACGCTGCGGTTTTATAGGGGAGGAGCAATCCATGAATGCAGCTTCATCATCCAGTGTAAAGTAACGATGGTAAGGCCTGCTGATATTTTCGTCTAAATCAGTGAATGGGGTCTTGGTTGCCAAGTGACGATATAGTTGCTTAAATATGGTTGAAATTCGACCTTTAACGTGAAGTTTCGCCATTGGAGTACGGGAAAAGTTCCCCTCCAACTCATCAATATGGATAAGGCAAGCATTACGTAATAGTTCGCTCTCCCAGCCATGACATGCAAATTGACTCAATGCAGTGCCAATACACACGATAGCCTCTAACTTTGGATCTGTTAAGCAGCTGATCGCTGTTTCGTGACCTGCAAAACCAACCACACCACGATATAAGGGGTGATAGGGGCTGATTAAGCCTTTTCCATGTGGAGTCGTTAATAATGTCGCACCGAGCCGCTGTGCTGATTTCAATATGAAATCAATTGCCTCACTCGCGCCTTCTCCGATCACAAAAGCGATACGATGTTTGGTGTCTAATTCTGCAATTAATGATTTAAGCACCGCCTCATCAAATAAAGATGATTTTTGTAACAGGCGTTGCATGTTAAAAATTTCATTCGGTAAAGGAGCTGGGCTGTGAAAAATATCCAATGGAATGCTTAAGTGTACTGGACCTGGAGGTGAAGCGAATGCGGTCATCAGGGCTGTCGTAAGTTTACGTTCAAACTGGTCAGGGTGAGAGATTAACGTGTTATAACGTGTGCAGTATTCGAACATTGCGACTGTGTTAATACCAGTACAAGAAGATTCTTGAAACGCACCACTACCAAAAGAGGCCAAGGGAGTTTGAGCGGTTATAACGAGCACAGGAATTTGGTTAGCATAAGCAGATGCCACACCGGTGATTAAGTTTGTACTACCCGGTCCTGTCGTCGCGCAGCACACACCGAGCTTCCCGGTGCTATAGGCATAACCATCAGCCATGAACACGGCGCCAGTCTCATGCCTTGCTATGATTGCTTGAGGACCAGAACGGCGTTGACTACGTGCTAACGCATTATAAAGTGGCTCTATCGCGCCGCCAGGAATTCCAAATACATATTCAACTTCAAGTTTGGCTAAGTATTGAAGTAGTAGATCGGCTAGGTCGAATTGAAGCTCAAAGTGGCTGTGAGAGGAATGGTTAACACGCTTGTTTGGTAATGGCTCGGTCCCATGTAACAAAGACGGCTTTTTATCCATAACAAGTATCCTTTTGTTTTTGGAAAGCACAAATTTGAAATGGATTCAAAGTCGTTCCAATAAGGATAGCTTAGTCAATATTGAGTAAGTTACAGAGGTTTTGCCTGTTTAAGCTTAACCATTCCCAATGAAATAGCGGATTGAGTCATTAACATTGAATGAAATTGCGTAACTTTTGAGCGAGGCATGGTTGCTTAAAGGTGGTGAGCTATAGAGAATAAAAATGCAAAGTATCCGGACGTGTTAGCCCGGAAGGTAAGAGGAAATATTAATCGCTACCGATTATTAAACCAATCAGAAAACTCTTTAAAATCGATTCGACCATTACTATCGGTATCGATAGCATCAAAACCAATGGGATCGCTTTCTCCTGGCTCAATCGCTTCAAGGGCAACCAACAAGTGATTAAACTCAGAAAGCTCTATGGTGCCGTCACTATCAATGTCGAAATGGTTAAAGTTGTCTTCTAGTTCTTCAATGCTCATCAATGTCATAAATCTTCCTTGTACTCATTGGTATTGGTATGGACAGGAGGATAGCTTACTGCCCTCATACCACATTAATGGTGATTCATCAGAGTCGTTTCAAGGCTTTACAGTAAAAATTTAGATTAGAAAGTAATGCGATAGAAGAATAAGCCTGTATGGATAAGGGCTTGTAGAGATTATTGGGCACAAAAAAGGCTGAGATAATTAACGGTGTTGTAGAAGTTAATTATCTCAGCCTAAATAGGTGTTATCTAGCTTATCAGCTCGGTATTAAATGGCTATTTTCTTGCTTCGTTTTCAGCTTGGCTCGCTAAGTACTCATCGAACGTGCCGTGGAAATTCACAAGCTTTTTATCTTTCACATCGATGATGTGTGTAGCAAGTGAAGAGACAAACTCACGATCGTGACTGACAAATATTAACGTACCTTCAAACAGTTTCAATGCATTGTTTAGCGCTTCAATTGCTTCCATGTCCATGTGGTTAGTCGGCTCATCCATGATGAGCACGTTGATGTCTTGCATCATTAACTTACCAAATAACAAACGGTTCTTTTCACCACCTGAACAGTTACGGGCTTTCTTGTTGGCATCATCTTCAGTAAACAATAAACGACCAAGCATGCCACGAACCATTAGGTCGTTATGCTTAGGTGTGCGCCACTGAGACATCCAATCGAACAATGTCAGGTCGTTATCAAAATCTTTGCTGCTATCTTGCGGGCAGTAACCAATGGCTGCATTTTCAGACCACTTAACTACGCCTTCAACATTTGTAAGCTCATTGACTAAGCAGCGAAGTAGGGTAGTTTTACCCACACCATTCTCACCGATTACCGCGAGTTTAGCGCCAGCTTCAAGGATTAGGTTGCCACCTTGGAATAGGAAACCTTCATCAAATCCATGACCAAGCTCTTCAATCACAAGTGCTTGGCGGTGCATTTTTTTACTTTCATCAAAACGCAATGATGGAGTCATACGGCTCGATGATTTAACATCATCAAGACTGATTTTATCTAGCTTCTTAGCACGAGAACTTGCTTGTTTCGCTTTAGATGCGTTAGCACCGAAACGATTGACGAAGTCTTGTAACTCTGCCATCTCTGCGCTTTTCTTCGCATTACCAGCGAGTAACTGTTCCTGAATTAGGCCAGATTGCGCAAGGAAATACTCATAGTTACCAGGATAGATACGTAGCTCGCCGTAATCGATATCAGCCATATGCGTACACACTGAGTTTAAAAAGTGTCTATCGTGAGAGATGATGATCATGGTGCATTTACGTTTGTTCAATTCAGCGGCTAACCAACTAATGGTATGAATGTCCAAGTTGTTGGTAGGCTCATCGAGTAACAGGATGTCTGGGTTTGAAAATAGGGCTTGTGCAAGTAACACACGCAATTTCCAACCTGGAGCAACTTGACTCATTAAACCGAAGTGAAAATTCTCTTCAATACCGGCTTCAAGTAAGATTTCACCAGCACGACTTTCAGCACTGTATCCATCCATTTCGGCAAATTCACTTTCAAGATCGCCAACTCTCATGCCATCTTCATCACTCATCTCTGGTAGAGAGTAGATGCGCTCACGCTCTTGCTTAATTTCCCACAGCTTAGCGTCGCCCATGATCACAGTATCGACAACACTGTATTGCTCAAAAGCAAACTGATCTTGACTAAGCGTACCAAGTTTTAAACCTGGAGTAATAGATACGTTACCTGAACTTGGTGCGAGTGCGCCGCTTAGGATCTTCATGAATGTGGACTTGCCACAACCGTTTGCGCCGATTAAACCATAACGGTTGCCATGACCGAATTTGGCTGAAATGTTTTCAAACAGAGGCTCAGCGCCGAACTGCATTGTGATATTCGCGGTAGAGATCAAAGAAGTATTCCCAGATTTTGTTAAGCAGGTTAATTATTGACTAAGCTCGGATGATGAAACTGAGGCCAAAATAAGACGTGCGTATTAGCGTAATAAATTTATTAGGTCGCGGATTATACAGATTATGCCCACAGTATGTCGAGCACATTGACCAAGTATTGCTATAGAAACCTGACTTTAATGCCACTTTCATTGTTTCAATCGATAATATGCGTGTGTGTTACTTAAATTTTTTGATATTATACTGCGCAAAGAAACACATTAGCATATGGAACACCCCATGATTGAAGAGCAACAAAACAACCCACTGCATGGCCTTGGACTCGAAATAATGCTTACTGAGTTGGTTAAATTTTATGATTGGAAGATTCTCTATGCTGCATTGCGTTTAGAGTGCTTTAATCTTAACCCTTCTCATGAAGGTAGCCTTAAGTTTTTAAAGAAAACTGAATGGGCCAGAGAGCGAGTAGAAAGCTTTTATCTTTACCGCTTCAAGCGTATGCCTAAGGGAAGCTCTGCACAATTTGAACTTAAACCTCGTGAACGTGGTTTTGCTAATGGTATTGTGCCGCGTAAGCCAGAGCCGTTGACGATTGAATTGATTGAACAGATGCGCACTAAAGCCACTGCTGATTATGAAGCTATGAAAGCAAATAACAGTAACGGTTACAGTAAAAAAGTGCATGAAGGCGCTTATAAAACACGTACGAATGAAAATCGTGCTAAGCCCTCACAAGATCCAAATAACCCTTGGGGTAAATAACGAGCCCTAATTATAGACTTTCGACTCATTAAAGCCTGTATCGACTTATTTAAGTGCAGGCTTTAGTTTTATATTTTACAATTCGTACACTATTGCAGCATTAAATACTTATAACTCCCCTTATTTTGTTTATGAGTAGATAAAATCTCATTTGAAGATAATAGTATTACTAGATATTTATTCTTTAACTGAATATAGATATAACAAAACAATTAAGTCAGATACTGTCCAATCAGTTTTTATAAACATTATACTTTTAGCTTACACGGAAGCGAATACAATATTTGTTTTAATATGGAATTACATATTTTATATCAAACGATATCACAAAAATTTAGCGCTAACTTAATTGCATGATAAAAAACAATAATAAACAATTATCTCTTGCATTCCAATTCTTAGTCTAATGACTTTTAGTATGTCGTTAAGGTAATTATTTAGTGTTCAAATATAATTATCATATCGTACTGCTTGAGCATTACCCGTAAATATAGTTTTACACTTTGATAACATCGCCGTGTTGACTTTTAAAATCGTTATTCACAATGGATAAAAAATACTCTAGGTTAATTGAGCCTCTTGGCAAAATTATAATAAATGGAGTAACACATGCATAAGAAACAATTGATAGCAGTAGCGATTGCTGCAGTAATTTCATCTAGTGCTGTACACGCTGATGTTTATCAAGCTCAAATGATTGAGGTCGAACAATCAAGAGCTATTAAAGATAACTATATCGTCGTATTCAATACCCCAAGTGTTTTAAATATATCCGATAATATGGCAGTGGAGAGTTTCGCTATTCAGCAAGGTAATTCACTGGCTAATCGGTACAATGTTAATGTAAAAAGAAACTTTGGTAATTCACTTAACGGTGTTTTAGTGCAAGCAACTAAAGAGCAGTTAAAAGCTTTGCAAAAAGACCCTAACGTGAAATACATAGAGCAAGATCAGATCATGTCTATTAACCCCATGGTGAATACTGCCGGTGATCAAGGCAGTGCAACTTGGGGTCTTGATCGAGTAGATCAACGTGATCTCCCGCTAAACAGTAATTATCACTACGATTTTGATGGTAGTGGTGTGACCGCCTATGTTGTCGATACTGGCGTATTAAATAGCCACAATGAGTTTGGTGGCCGTGCATCTAGCGGCTACGATTTTGTCGATAATGATAACGATGCTACAGACTGTAATGGTCATGGCACTCACGTTGCCGGCACGATAGGTGGTTCTACTTATGGTGTCGCAAAGAACGTAAATGTCGTCGGAGTTCGTGTACTCGGTTGTACGGGGTCTGGTAGTAACTCTGGTGTCATTGCAGGAATTAACTGGGTTAAGAATAATGCTCAGGGACCTTCAGTGGCCAATATGAGCTTAGGTGGCGGTGCGTCACAAGCTACCGATGATGCAGTGAACTCAGCCGTTGCTGCGGGGATCACCTTTGTTGTTGCCGCTGGTAATGACAACAGCAATGCGTGTAATTACTCACCCGCTCGCGCTGCTGATGCAATTACCGTTGGTTCTACAACAAGTAGTGATTCGCGTTCTAGTTTTTCAAATTTTGGTACTTGTTTAGATATCTACGCACCTGGTTCTAGTATTACTTCTGCTTGGTATAATTCTAATTCAGCAACGAACACCATTAGTGGTACTTCAATGGCTGCGCCACACGTTGCTGGTGTTGCTGCTCTGTACTTAGATGAAACGCCAAGTTCTTCCCCCACACAAATCGAGTCGTTTCTATCGTCCCGCGCATCAAGCGGTAAAGTGACAGACGCGAGATCTGGTTCGCCAAATAAACTACTTTATTCTCTTAATGGAGATGGCGGTGGTTGTGGTACTGATTGTCCACCAAGTGGCGATACAGAGCTGACTAATAATCAAGGTGTAACGATTAATGGTGCGACTGGCTCAGAAACCATGTTCTTTATTGATGTGCCAGCCGGCGCAACTGCTTTGTCAGTCAATTTAGCTGGTGGTTCGGGGGATGCGGACATTTATGTTCAACAAGGAACCAAACCAACCCAAACTCAATATCAATGTCGACCATATAAAAGTGGTAACACTGAATCATGTGATTTTACTGCACCAGCAGCAGGGAAATGGTATGTCATGGTTCGTGGCTATTCAAACTATAGCAATGCAACACTCACAGCCAGCTACACTACCGGTTCTGGTGGGTGTACTAGCGGTGCTTGTTTAGAGAATGGTGTACCTGTAACGAATGTGAGTGGCTCAAGAAGCTCTGAAACATTCTATACAATAGATGTGCCTGCTAATTCTCAACTGACTATAACAACCAGTGGTGGAAGTGGTGATGCTGATCTGTATGTGAAAGCAGGGAGCGCTCCGACAACAAGTAGTTACGATTGCCGTCCTTATAGAAATGGTAATAACGAAACCTGCTCTTTAAATGTTACGCAGGCTGGAACTTATCATGTGATGTTAAGAGGTTACTCTGCCTATAGTGGACTGCAGATCGCTGCAAGCTACTAAAGCGTCATTGTCATAAAGCAGAGCCGTTGTTGGCTCTGCTTTTTATTTGACCATCTATGTAATAAAGATAACGGATTTATAGATATACACTGTTATTTTTTGAATACTAATTCAATAATATTCATATCAGTTAAAAAATACTCGGGATTATATTTTCATAATTGAATAAATTACGCATAAAACATGAATATAGACATACACGGTTACCTCAAGCCATTATCATCCATAAATGCCTTAAACGTGCGACTTCCTTTAAAAAGTGTCCATTCCTCTCGTGTTGCAATTTGGATTCAGCTATTATTTAATCACTTTTCATACTAAGGATAGCTAATGAATATACCGGACTCTAGCAGACTCTCTTATCAATTCATGACCCGTAACGATGCCAAACTGTTTTTTGAACTTGATCAAGACAGTGAAGTGATGCGCTACATTAATGGCGGCAAGATAACGAGTATGGAGGATATCATTGCGGTTTCTATCCCAAGGTTGGAAAGTTATGCTGACCAAAGTAAAGGGTGGGGGATGTGGAAGGTGAGTTTAAGGATGGAGCAGCAAAGTGATCTTTTCCTAGGTTGGATTTTAGTCAGGCCAATGGATTTTTTTACCGAGACACCTCAATGGGATAACTTAGAAATTGGTTGGCGACTTAAACAACTGGCGTGGGGCAAAGGCTATGCAACAGAAGCAGCACAAGCTGTAATGGCTGTTGTTACCCAAAATCCTAAATTGATCAGTATCTCTGCTATCGCCCTTGAAGATAATTTAGGGTCGATTAATATTATGAAGAAGCTAGGGATGACATATCTTAAGAAAGAGTACGTTGACGAGCCTTTGGTTGAGGCTGATGTGGTCTACTATCAAAAATCGTTAAGATAATACGGGAAGGACTATAAATTATCCGGAAATTCTAATTCAAAAATAGTCTTTCTATCTTGGTTACTTCGACACTTTATATAACCTTTCAGTGAATGCATAATGAGGTTATACACTATGGTGAGCCCGAGCCCATTTTGGCCTTCACACCTTTTAGTGGTGAAGAAAGGTTCAAATATCTTATCCATATTTTCAGTGCCGATTCCTTTTCCTGAATCACTATAGATGAGCTTAATCATTCCCTCTGATTGACTGATGTCGATGTTGATCTCTATCTCTCGATGAGCTCCTTTATCATTACCATGCTGCAGAGAGTTCATCACTAAATTCATGATGATTTCGTGCAACGCACTCTTTACGTGTAGTACTTTAAGGTCGTCTGGACAATGAATGCTAGCTCGGCTCTTAATCTCTTTAAACTGCGTTCTGGTGTTCATGACAGTCTCTTCAACACATTTCTTCATCATCAACAATTCGGGTTTATCTGATGAATGCTGAACGGAGATTTTCTTAAAATATTGAATGAGGTGTGAACATTTGTTTAGATTTGAGATAATCAACTTCATGCTATCTTTATTAGAGTTTATTAACGCTTCACAGTCCGTTTCATCTAAGTTGCCTTCACTATATTTTTTTTCAAATAGCGTTGTAGAATCGAATAAATAACTCCCTGAGGTAATGCACACTCCAATAGGTGTGTTCAACTCATGTGCCATTCCGGAAACAAGTCCTCCTAGAGAGGCCATTTTCTCAGATTCGATTAACTTTCCTTGAGTTTGTTGTAGTTTATCTAGAGTCAACTCAATCTCATTATAGGATGTTTCAAGTGCTTCAGTTCGGCTTCTCACTTTCTTTTCTAGTTCATGATTTAACTTACTAAGTGCCATTTTAGCTTTTTGCAGACTGATATTAACAAAGACTAAAAGTAAAAGTGATAAAGTTATAATGCTAACAAAAAGAATTAAAATTTTTATTTCTGAACGCTTATACTCTTTAAACAATCCATTCAAATTTCTTCTGTCACTCAAGATAATCTTATCAAGATCCTTGCTAATAACATCCGTGATTGGAGATATTTCATTCACGATATTGAGCGCGTTTAGATCTTGGTTAGACCTCGCTAAACCGATAATATTCATACGATGAGGTTTAATTAGGCTTAGGTTTTTGGATAAGGCGGCAACATTTGAATTATCAGGGATCTGTAGCTCTAACTGTTGCAGTGATTCATCAAGAAAAGCGGTTGCTCGTATAGAGGCTACTGAGGATGATCTTATGCTCTCCTTATCATCTGCAATAATTAATTTTATTAATTCAGACTCCATATTCGAAATTGAGTCATGTGCTTGGAATATCGCCCTAGTACGCAGTTCAGAGAGATTAAATAATTTCTCAACTTCCATGTTTAACTGCACTAATGAGTAAGTGGTAAAGACCCCGAAGATAATAAATGCTAATAGTGCTATTGATGAAATAAAGACAAATTTATTCTTAAGTGTCGATAGAACAATCTCTTTATTTAACGGCATACACTAATCTTTTAATGTATTGATAAAATGAATGACGGCGTCAACTTCATTTTCAGTCAAAAAATCACCCCAAGGAGGCATTTGCGCTGAACGGTTGACCCCTAAACCACCAAGATTAATGATTTGGCTCATCTGATCTGCAGTCAATACGGATTTCGTTAAGTTAGCTGGTGGCGGTGACTTTATAATTCTAGCCATACGTCCATCACCTTTGCCTTCATTGCCATGGCATAAAACGCAACGAGTATCAAAGATGATTTTTCCATCCTTCAGCGTTCTGTTAATTTTACTGGTATGTGAGTAGAGGCGGTTAATCGCTCCTACAGTGTCCTCTCGTAGATAGATAATAAAATCTGCTAAATCAGATATATCCTGAGTCGATAATTCATTTTCCCAGGGAGGCATGAATTTATTAATGTCGTTGGTTAGCAACCCCTTAGCGATAACCTTAACTAAACTGGCCTTATCTTTTGCTTTTTGCTCATCAAATAGACTCGTTTGCGGGTACCCCTTCAGCCTCATTGGTATATAGCCATCTCCCATCCCCTTGTTACCATGGCAAATAACACATCTGTGTGAGTATATTTCTGCGCCATTATCGAGGTTTTCTGCATAAACAGAGGGAAGAATAAGGATACAAAGACTGCTAAGGGTTATAAATATTCGATTAATTATCTTCACTTTTCTTAACCTCGATGAGTAAAAACATTTTAGAGTGAATAGCACATTCAACCTCAATCTCCCCTGGCGTGTCGAATACAACTGAGCGACTTTCATCTTTTGGGTATGAACCTAGATCGAAATACTGCTCATCTGATAGGCTAAAGATATTATGGAAGAAGGGATCTTTATTTAGAAAATGAACCGTGTCTCCTACATTGATTGATATCTTATTTTCGCTAAAAGATTTGTTTTTCTGTGACACAACATGTTCCTCAGCAAAGGTGCTGACAGAAAACATACTTAACATAAGGATAGGTAGGGTAATTAATCTCATTACAGTCTCCGATTATTGAGGCAATGTAGGTAACGTGAAGGGTTTATGCGGACTGGTTAATGCATTTAAAAAAGAGACTATTGACGCTATTTCTTCTGGAGTTAATGTATTAGCCGCAAAATTTGGCGATAAATTGGTCTTAACCTTTCCTCCTTCACTATAGTGTTCAACGACGTCAGATAATGTTTGTGCAGAACCGTCATGAAAGAAGGGAGCTGATAAAGCAATATCTCTTAAGGTCGGTGTTTTAAAAGCGCCTTTCATTAGATTTAATCGCCTTTGATTGTATCGTCCTAAGTCGGGATTATCGTGACCAAACGATGCAAGACCAATATTATGAAAACCATCATCGGTAAAATTTGGTGGACTATGACACACAGCACAATTTCCCTTAACAGGATCAACAAAAAGTTTAAAACCGCTGATTTCATCCACTGTTAAGGCAGACTTATCACCTTTAACCCAAGTATCAAATCTTGAGTTGTTACTGATCAGCGTTCTTTCGAAGCTTGCGATGGCCATCGCCATTGTTTTAGTATTAACTCCTTGATCTGGAAATGCATTATCAAACGCAGTGACATAGCCATCTATACCACTCAACAGTGCAATTTTCTGACTAAGATCTGCATGCATCTCCAATTCTGCTTCCATTGGAGCCAAAGCCTGCTCTTCGAGTGTTTTTATTCGACCATCCCACATCTGTAGGTTGTTGTATGCCAGATTAATAATTAAAGGCGTCGCCCTCGTTAGCGCCTTGCTTTTATATCCACGAGCAACTGTCAAATTGTCTGACCAACCTAACATTGGGTTATGGCAAGTGGCACAGGACATATTATTATCACCACTGAGTCTTGGATCGAAAAATAACATCTTGCCAAGGCTAACTTTTTCAGCCGTCAATGGATTATCTTTAGGCGTTGGTATTGGGGTCGGAAGGAGCCATTGTTGTAGGCTTGGGTGGCCCGCAATAAAAGTATAATCTGTAGGCTCAGTCTCAGCGGCATAACTTAATTGAGATACCAGTAGAGTGAAATAAAATAGTAACGTTTTCAAAATCGAACCCTCATTTTCACATACTTGTGATAATTAGATATATTTGAGTATAGGACAGATGAAGAAGGTGAGTAGGCTTCAGGTTAAATGCTTTTTATGTACCAAAAATATCTACAACTTATAGGGCTGAAATCAATAAAATTACCTGAGTATTTCAACAATATGCTTGTTGATTATGGCTGTTTAAACACATGTTGAATTCTACTTACCATATCAAACACCATATTCGATGTGACTTCTTGCCTTGTTATGCTTGTATCAAATGGAATTTTAACCTTGGCTTGATAAGCAAGGTAGGTCAGCTCAGCATTGAGTGCCATTGCAATATCCATCACATCTGATGGCAGTATCTCTCTCTGTGTATTCGTCGCAGAGATCTGCATAGCTGTTAGATTCAAATTTGACTTTGCATATTGGTTTAAAGATTGAAAAGTACTGATTAGATGATAGAAAACATCAGTTGGTGTTTTATCTGTTTGAGTATTTTTGGAAGGGACAAAAGGGCGTATATTGCGATCACCTTGCTGGGTATGAAACAGTCGTAAGCTTAACTCGTAACAATGGTCGATGATTTTAATCACATCTCTTGGATCAACTTTGTCTTGGTTAAGTATTGATACTAAACGATTATTCATCAAAATCTTATTATAGACTTGAGTAGGAGTTGCTGAAACAGGTGTCAATTCACTGTTGAAACCTTGGATAGAAAGTGAACGTTGAGCAGCTTGGATTGATTTTAATGCTTCGTTTAGTACACGATAAACATGAAGAGGCTGATTACGGTATACATGAACTGCAAACTCTCGACCGACAACTTCATTTGTGTGATTTAAACTTAGTCGTTTAGCACTAAAATTCAATGATTTAGCAAGGAAAAAAACATCTTTAGAACTTGCCCTTTCAACTTTGTAGGCAACAGTTATCATTGGTTTAGTAAATAACTCCCCACTTTTATCAAATGTTAAGAGTTCTTCTTCTATCAATCTAGCCTTAGTAAAAACATCACCTGGGTTAATTTCATCGGTACTAAAGGTCATGTACTGTTGAACAACGGCATATGAAAAGTGAGTGGTTAGCAGCAATAACAATCCCAGTAATATTTTTATCACAGTCAAAATCCTCTGATTAAGCTTATGAAACTAGTCGAATATCCCTATTTAAATAATTATAGTACAGGAGTAAGTAAGCAGCTGATTTACTCACGAAAGAGATCCTTAACCTCAATTCAGTTAAACGTTTACCGTGATTACGTTTAAAAGAGGTCACTTATCTAGCCTTAAAGACAATTTATCTTAGTTCCAAATACAATTGCCTTTTGTCTATGGCCACTTTTATGTAATATTGCCAATCTCGTTATTTTATTAGCCATACTATGCAGCCTCAAGCCGATCCCTTTATTGTTCCTAAATGCGATGATGCCATTAAAATCCTGTATCAGGATGAGCATATCTTGGTGATTAACAAACCTAGTGGCTTGTTAAGCCTTTCAGGCAAGCACCCACTAAATAAGGATTCCGTTCACTATCGTCTAATAAAGGGTTTTCCTACCTGTACTATGATCCACAGATTAGATTTTGGTACATCTGGTATTTTGTTGCTGGCGTTAAATAAGCAAGTGAATGCGTTGCTGTGTAAACAGTTTAGTGACAGAACCGTCAGTAAGCGCTATACCGCTTTACTTCATGGTACCGTCAATAGTCATTCGGGTGTAATCGAGTGCTCGATTGCAAAAGATGCTGATAATTTTCCTTTAATGAAGCAATGTGAACAAACAGGCAAGTCGGCTAAATCGAAATTTAAGGTTCTTGAGCGCTTTGTTCAAAATGAGAATGACAGTTTTTACCAAGCAGGAGAGGGGCTAGTTGAGCGTAATGTGACTCGTATCGAGTTTGAACCGGTGACAGGAAGAACTCACCAGTTAAGAGTTCACTCACAATTTATTGGTCACTCGATTTTAGGGTGTGACCTTTATGCGAGTGATGAAGCCTACTTTATGACATCGCGTTTAATGCTACACGCCTCAGAGCTTTGCTTCAATCACCCTATTAGTGGTGAGCGATTAACAATAAAATGTAACAGTCCATTTTAAACAGACAGATAAGTTACCTACACTTAGCTGATAAATTTCTCTATCAACCTGATTTAAATCATTTAATTATAATCAGGCTGAAAATTTCATGTACTTCAGCCTGCTTATCCCTCAGTTCATCTATAGCTTTAATTTAGTTAAATTTGTTAACATTAACTGCTGTTTTTCGACATTTGGTTATCTGTCCAAAACCTTTACCACTGTGATTAAACCAAGCCTTTAGTTTGGTGATGGATAACGCCTTTAAGATCATCATGAAAAAGAATACTAAAAGGAAAAAATATGTATCACATCATGACCACAGGATTAGTGGCAGTCTCGCTTTTAAGTACCACAAGTGTTTATGCCAATGAGTTTGTACTTGATAAAAGTGCCATACCTTTGTCTCAAGCTATTAAGTTAGTGTTAGATCCTAAAAAAGATAACTTCTCCGGTAGTACGGATATACATATCAATGTCACGGGAAAAACAAAGGTCATTCAAATTAATGGCGTTGATTATTCAGCGACGAATGTACAGTTAAAGGGTGAGCAGTCTTGCGACATGACAGTTCAGATGCTTCAAACTGGTATTGTAAACTTAGTCTGCGAAAGTGAAATTAATCCAGGTAGCTACCAATTACATTTAGATTTTACAGCGCCGTATAATCGTCAATCAGTGGGTCTGTATAAAACGATAGATGCTGGGCAAGCATATTTGTTTACCCAATTTGAGATGAGTGACGCGCGTAGAAGTTTTCCTGTTTTCGATGAGCCTGAATATAAGATCCCGTTTCAGTTAACGATAACCGTACCATCAGATGAATTGGTATACAGCAATACTCCACTAGTTAGCAGCAGAGTTGAAGGAGGGCTGACGACCCATGTTTTTGCAAAAACCAAACCATTACCTTCATATTTAGTTGCCTACGCAGTCGGAAATTTTGAATCCATTCCAGTAAAAGGAATGAAGATCCCAGGTAATATCATCACCACTCAGGGTAAAATTGAACTTGCCAACTATGCAGCTAAAGAGATGCCAGCTATCTTGGATCGTTTAGAAGCATACTTTGGTGTCGATTATCCTTATCAGAAATTAGATTCTATGGCCTTACCAGAATTTCCATTTGGTGCAATGGAAAATGCTGGCCTGGTGACATATAGAGAAGATATTTTACTTCTTGATGAGAAGACAGCAAACCAAAACACCAAGCGGTCATCGGTTTCGGTCGTTGCCCATGAATTAGCTCACCAATGGTATGGTAATTTAGTCACCATGCAGTGGTGGAATGATTTATGGTTAAATGAAGCATTTGCTAGTTGGATGGGAGCTAAAGTAACCCATCAGTTACACCCAGAATTTGAATCCCATTTGAATTTATCCAAAAACCGTGTGATGAGTATGGATGCACGGGTTTCAACCAAACCGATCCGTAAACCGATTAATACTGAAGCAGATATTATGGATGGCTTGGGCTTGGCATACAGCAAAGGCTCTGCAGTATTATCTATGATTGAAAACTGGATCGGTGAAGAGAGTTTTAAGCAGGGGATCCGTCAATACATAAAAGAAAATGCATATAAAAATACGACTGCCGATGACCTTTGGAATGCATTATCTGTAGCATCAGGGAAAGATGTTGGCAAAGTGCTCAGCACTTTTATTGAGCAATCATCCTACCCACTCATTGAAGTGAATCTGAGCGGTAATACCTTAGAGTTGTCACAATCGCGATTTGTTTTTGCTGGTAGCAACGCCCCAACACAACAATGGGTCGTCCCAGTATCAATCAAATACGGAAAGGGAGATAAACAAGTCACTGAAACCGTGTTATTAGATAAGAAAACCAAACTGTTCAAATTGAAGTTTGCACCTGATTGGATTTATCCAGATGCAGATGCAATGGGTTATTATCGTTGGTTATTGGATAATGATCAGTTAGCTAATCTATTAGCAAATGCCAAATTAAATTTAACGGATAGAGAACGTAAAGCGCTGTTATCTTCTGCCGATGCCTTACTGGAAGCTGGTTTTATCACCGCTGGTGAATTACTTGAAATTTTAGGGGAGTTTGTTGATGATGCTCATCCACAGATAGTCTCTTCAGCCTTGAGCTACTTACAAGTTCAAAAAAAGACCTTCATTGATGAGTCAAATGAAGACGACTGGGCAAGGTTTATGACGAGTAAGGCAAGAAGCGCTATTGATAAATATGGCGTAACCGCAAAAGAAGGAGAAAGTGTGGCCGTCAGTAAACTACGTCCAGATCTGATCTCTATATTAGCGTTCGAAGGTAAAGATAAAATGGTGATTGCAGAGGCAAAAAAAGCCAGTGTTGATTATCTTAATGGGAATAAGACTTTTGATGCTTATCTGATTGGCACTCAACTAAAAATTGCAGTTTTCTATGGTGATAACCAATTAATTCAACAGTTTATCAGTAGTTTTGAAACCACTAATAATCCTCAAAAACGCACAAAACTGATGTATGCGCTGAGTTATGTAGCTGATCCGAAGCAACAAAAAAGCATATTGGATTACAGTTTGACTGACAAGCTAAACTCTCCAGATCTTAAGTATATTATGTCTGGCCAGAGTTACACTCAGACAAGAAAAGCGTTCTTTAGACATTGGTTATACACTAACTTTTCAGCAGTAAAAGCAAAGTTACCCCCTTTTAATGTTGCTGAATTACCTTATTACACAGGCAGTGGATGTGAAATAGAGGCACTGGAAGCAACTAACTTATTCTTTGAACCGAAGCTTAATGCTTCACCGGAGTTCACTCGTACTTTAGCCAAGTTAAATGAAGAAGTTAATAACTGTATCAAACTTAAAAATAGAGAGAAAATAAGTGTCGATCAGTATTTGCAAAAGCGATAACAGCTAAAAACTGATTAGATGTGGTTAACTGAAATCGAAGCGAGAGAATCGCTTCGATTTTTTATATTGATTAGTATCATTTATGAACAGAATTTGTTTGTCATAATAATTCAATAGCATACAGGCTGTCTCTTATACACATCTGACGCTGCCGACGAAGAGGATAGTGTAGATCTC